>ENA-OWLZ01000112-OWLZ01000112.1-metagenome-genome-assembly--contig:-NODE-112-length-22005-cov-5.681367_pt1 | contig 22005 bp, 20 predicted proteins | sample MGYA00245341_ERZ651117 | MGnify/ENA primary metagenome ERZ651117 (study PRJEB26857, sample SAMEA4031763) | metagenome | biome: human; feature: oral; material: saliva | place: Philippines | collected 2014... | reverse complement strand
GGAATGGTGGCGCAAACAAATGCCTTATTTCCTTGATAACATGAACCTATAATAGCTTATCTAAGCTATATAAATAACTATAAAAGAGGAATCACTAATGAATTATCTTGTTATTTCACCATACTATCCACAAAACTTCCAACAGTTTACAGTCGAACTTGCTAACAAGGGCATCACAGTTCTTGGTATTGGTCAAGAGCCTTATGAACAGTTGGATCAACCTTTGAAAGATGCTTTGACTGAGTATTTCCGTGTAGATAATTTGGAAAACCTAGAAGAAGTGAAACGTGCGGTAGCTTTTCTCTTCTATAAACATGGACCAATCGATCGTATCGAATCACATAATGAATACTGGTTGGAATTGGATGCAGCTCTTCGTGAACAGTTTAACGTTTTTGGTGCTAAACCAGAAGATCTTAAGAAGACTAAATTCAAGTCTGAAATGAAGAAACATTTCCAAAAAGCTGGAGTTCCAGTTGTACCTGGTGCTGTTATTACAACTGATGAAGACGTGGATAAAGCTGTGCAAGAAATTGGTCTACCAATGATTGCTAAGCCAGATAATGGAGTTGGTGCAGCTGCAACCTTCAAACTCGAAACAGAAGATGATATCAATCACTTCAAAGCTGAGTGGAACCGTGAAACAGTTTATTTCTTTGAAAAATTTGTAAATTCAAGTGAAATCTGTACTTTCGATGGTTTGGTTGATAGAAATGGTAATATTGTATTTTCAACTACCTTTGACTATGCTCATACTCCACTTGACTTGATGATCTACAAGATGGATAATTCTTACTATGTTCTTAAGGAAATGGATCCTAAATTGCGTAAGTATGGTGAAGCGATTGTCAAAGAATTTGGTATGAAGGAACGTTTCTTCCATATTGAATTTTTCCGTGATGGTGATGATTATATTGCTATTGAGTACAACAATCGACCAGCAGGTGGTTTCACGATTGATGTCTATAACTATGCCCACTCTTTTGATTTGTATAAGGGCTATGCAGATATCGTTGCTGGTGATCCATTCCCTGGATCTCACTTTGAACCACTTTATTGTTTGGCGACTTCACGTCGTGCAAGTTCTCACTATGCTTATTCAGAAGAAGAACTTTTCGACAAGTATCGTGAACAACTTAAAGTTAAGAAAATCATGCCAGCTGCCTTTGCAGAGTTGCAAGGTGACTTCCTCTATATGTTGACAACTCCAAGTCGTGAGGAAATGGACCAAATGATTGAGGACTTTGGTAAAAAAGCTTAATCTGTATATGTTAAAAGCACTTCAGTTGCTTCTGAAGTGCTTTTGTCATGCTTTATTTTTCGTGAAGTTCTTGATTTTTAAGAACTAGTTCTGAAACTTTAGCGAATTTTTTAAGTTTTTTGAGATCTTCTGGATGGGTTACCAAGCTAATCACACTACCTTCATTTCCCATACGGCCAGTACGTCCTGAACGGTGAGTGTAGGCTTCTCGGTCTCGAGGAATATCAAAGTTGATGACTACTTCAAGGTTCTCAATATCAATACCTCGTGCTAAGAGATCAGTCCCTAATAAGAGTGAAATCTCGTGATTTTTAAATTTTTCCAGAATAACTTTGCGGAATTTCACATTAATGTCACTAGCTAGGGATACAGCTGAAGCTCCGTTAAATTGGAGACGTTCTTCAGTAGCACCAAGGTCAGAAAGGCTATTGAAAAAGACAAGGCCACGGAAGTCAGGAATATTGGAGAACTTACGAAGAAGTTCGACACGGTTACGTTTATCAACGCTGATATAATAATGTTTGATGGTGTCTAGTTCCTGATCAGATAAGTCATAAACGATAGTATTTTCGACAAGATTTTGACTATCAATTTTGTTGGTTGCTGAAATGTAGATCATTTGGTGGTCGCGAGGGACATGGCGGCTAATTTTTGTTACGAAATGATATTGGCTATCACTGAGAAGCTCATCAAATTCATCGAGAACAATGGTATTGACGTTCATCATTTTGATTTTTTTGAGTTTAATCAACTCAAAGACACGACCTGGGGTTCCAATAAGAATCTCTGGTCCTTTTTTCAGACGTTCAATTTGTCGTTTTTGACTAGAGCCAGAAAGAAAGAGTTGAGCAGTGAGTCCTAGTGGTTCAGCCCATTGTTTGCTTACATCAAAAATTTGACCAGCAAGTTCAGAGTTAGGTGCTAAGACAAGCAGTTGCTGAGCTTTTTTGGGACTGAGAGAGAGAAGAAGTGGGAGAAGGTAGGCTAGGGTCTTACCTGTTCCAGTTGGACTGATACCTAAGATATTGTCCCCTTCAGTAATTGGTGTAAATAGTTCTTTTTGAATGGCAGTTTCTGTCGTGATTTCTTTTTCTTTAAGAAGGTTTTGCCATTGTTCAGGAAAGTTTTTAAACATAAAAATAAAAGTCTCATTTTCTATATGGATTTTCTTTTATTATATCATGATTTAGTGTAGAATAGATACGAAAGACTATATTAGATAGGAATTTACCATGCCTAAAAAACCGATTATTATTGGGGTTACGGGTGGCTCTGGTGGTGGTAAGACCAGTGTTTCTCGTGCCATTCTATCCAATTTTCCAGATGAGAAAATTGCCATGATTGAGCATGATTCTTATTATAAGGATCAGTCACATTTGACTTTCGAAGAGCGTGTCTCAACTAACTATGACCATCCTTTTGCCTTTGATACAGATCTTATGATTGAACATATCAATGAGCTGATTGCTGGGCGTCCAGTAGATATTCCGATTTATGACTACACGCAGCATACGCGCAGTGATAAGACTTACCGTCAAGAGCCACAGGATGTCTTCATTGTTGAAGGGATTTTGGTACTTGAGGATAAACGCTTGCGTGATTTGATGGATATCAAGCTCTTCGTAGATACTGATGATGACATCCGTATTATCCGCCGTATTAAGCGTGATATGGAAGAGCGTGGCCGTAGTTTAGATAGTATTATCGAGCAGTATATCAGTGTGGTTAAACCTATGTATCATCAGTTTATTGAGCCAACCAAACGCTATGCGGATGTTGTGATTCCTGAAGGTGTGACTAATACGGTTGCTATTGACTTGATTAATACCAAGGTTGCTAGCATTTTAGAAGAAAGTAAGAAAGCCTAAGCAGGAGCTTGGCTTTTTTGGTATAATTAAACCGTTATGATTATTTTACAAGGAAATAAAATTGAGCGCTCTTTCTCAGGAGATGTGCTCTTTGATAATATTAATATTCAGGTGGATGAACGTGATCGCATCGCCCTGGTTGGGCGTAACGGTGCTGGGAAATCAACCTTGTTGAAAATCTTGGTTGGAGAGGAAGCACCGACAAGTGGTGAGATCAACACAAAACGTGATTTGAACCTGTCTTACTTAGCTCAGGACAGTCGTTTTGAGTCTAGTAATACCATCTATGCGGAAATGTTGAATGTCTTTGCAGACCTACGTGCAGATGAAAAACGTCTTCGTGCCATGGAAATGAAGATGGCTGAGTTAACTGGGGAAGACTTGAACAAGTTAATGACAGACTATGATAGACTTTCCGAGGATTTCAGACAGCGCGGTGGTTTTACCTATGAATCTGACATCAGAGCTATTCTCAATGGTTTTAAGTTTGATGAAAGCATGTGGGAGATGCCTATTTCAGATCTCTCTGGGGGCCAAAATACACGCTTGGCCTTGGCTAAAATGTTGCTTGAGAAGCCTGAGCTCTTGGTACTGGACGAACCGACCAACCACTTGGATATCGAAACAATTGCTTGGTTGGAAAATTATCTGGTCAACTATCAGGGAGCTCTAATCATTGTCAGTCACGACCGTTATTTTTTGGATAAGGTAGCGACAGTAACCCTAGATTTGACCAAACATAGTTTAGATCGTTATGTCGGAAACTATTCAAAATTCATGGACCTCAAGGCTGAAAAGTTGGCCACTGAAGCAAAGAACTTCGAAAAGCAACAAAAGGAAATTGCTAAGTTGGAAGACTTTGTTAATCGGAATATTGTCCGTGCCTCTACAACCAAGCGTGCTCAGGCCCGTCGCAAACAGCTGGAGAAAATGGAACGCCTGGATAAGCCAACAGAAGGTCAGAAGTCAGCCAATATGACTTTCCATGCGGACAAGGTATCTGGGAATGTGGTCTTGACAGTTAGAGATGCTGCCATTGGTTACGATGATGAGGTTCTCTCGGAGCCTATTTCTCTGGATGTTAAAAAAATGGATGCTATTGCTATTGTGGGTCCAAATGGAATCGGTAAAACGACCTTTATTAAGTCGGTAGTAGGTAAATTACCATTTATCAAGGGAGTATCAACCTATGGTGCTAATGTTGAAGTGGGTTATTATGATCAAACCCAATCAGCCTTGACACCATCAAACACTGTACTTGATGAGTTGTGGAATGATTTTGCGACAACTCCTGAAGTTGAGATTCGTAACCGTCTGGGCGCTTTTCTCTTTTCAGGTGATGATGTCAAAAAGTCAGTTTCTATGCTTTCTGGTGGTGAGAAAGCTCGCTTGCTCCTAGCCAAATTGTCAATGGAAAATAATAACTTCCTAATCTTGGATGAGCCAACTAACCACTTGGACATTGATAGCAAGGAAGTCTTGGAAAATGCTCTTATTGACTTTGATGGAACGCTTCTCTTTGTCAGCCACGACCGTTACTTTATCAACCGGGTGGCAACGAAAGTGATGGAAATTTCTGAGGATGGAGCAACCATTTATCTTGGAGATTACGATTACTACCTTGAGAAGAAGGCGGAGCTTGAAGAATTAGCACGACTTGAAGCAGAGGAAAATCAAGGGTCAGAGGAGATCCAAGTAGCTTCAGCGGGTGCTAGTGATTATCAGGCTCAAAAAGCTAGTCAAAAAGAGATGCGTAAACTAAGCCGACGTATTGAGCAAATCGAAGATGAGCTTGAGACTATTGAAGAACGCTTGGAGGAAATCTCTGATACCATGCTTGAAACCAATGATGTGGCGGAATTGTCTGACTTGCAGAAAGAACTAGATGAGTTATCAGTCAATCAAGATGCTCTGATGGAAGAATGGAGTGACCTTTCGGAACAGTTGGAAAGTTAAGTAAGCATGGAAACCTTTTTATATTTTAAGTTGTGAAGAGCCTTCATTGTTGTTATACTAGTCTTAGTATATAAAAGTAGACTAGCTTTATGAACAAAGTGAAGAAAAAAGTGTATCGTAATACGATATCTTTCAACATGATGGCATGGGGATCATTTGCCTTCTTTGTAATCTTGATGTTGGTAGGCCTCTATACTCTTAAAGAATCTTTGATGGTTAAGGGTTACTATCTTATGGGATGTGTTGGCTTGATTTCATCATCATTTACAGTATCTAGGGTTGTCCGTGGTAACCAAGAAGATGAAGAAAACTATAATAAACTCATTGTCCAACAAACTTATGAAGAATAAGAGGGGAAGCCTGAAAAGGCTTTTTCTTTTTGCAGAAAATGTACAAATATTCTGACTTTTGCTAAATGGAAGTGTTATAATGTAGTAAAGAGGAGCTGAGAGTTCTGCTTTACTTGGAATCCATTACATCAGCTCCCCATACCTTAAAAGGCTAATTATCGTAGAAGAATGCGTTAGTGAAAAGGTAGGTAATATCATGGAATTTAAAGTGAAAGATGGTCAAATCATCTATTACCGTGATCTCGGTAAAGGCTTTCCAATTGTATTCTTGCATGGCAATAATTTATCAGGAAACTATTTTGGTAAGCAAGGAATTCTATATCGAGACTATCGTTTAATTTTCATTGATAGTCGTAATCATGGCAGATCCAGTCGTCATAGTGCTAAGATGACCTTTGAGCAGATGGCTGCCGATTTGGAGGAAATTTTGCAATATTTGAATATCAAAAAGGCTTTGTTTGTGGGTCATAGTGATGGGGCCAATTTGGCTATGGTTTATGCCAGTCATTTTCCTGACCGAATTGCAGGGCTTTTACTAAATGCAGGAAACATGACCTTTAATGGGTTGACCAGACGCTCAAGATTTCTGGTTTATTTACAGTATTATTGCTTAAAAGCCTTGTCGCCATTTTCATCAAAAATTGACATCATGGCTCAGGTAACGGGGCTCATGCTACATGATTTGACACTGGATAGGGAACGACTACGTCAGGCATCATATCCTGTTTGGGTAGTTATGGGGCAAAGGGATGTCATTACCATTAGGCATTCAAGGGAGATTTCGGAGCTCTTTCCAATTCATAAGCTCTATGTTGAACGGAGACAGGGGCATCGTTTAGCTCAACGAAAATATAAGGTCTTTAATCAAATGATTCGTGAGTTAGTTAGAATTAGTAGAAAAGAGGTGGTAGAATGAAGCGACTTTTAGAGAGACTTCAACCTTTAAAAACTGCCGTTAAATCTATCTTCTTTATCTCGATCACGGTTCTTGTTGTTGTAGAGATGGTTCGTTTAAAACGAACTATCACTTTAGAATCGCTAGAGTCAGCTTTATCAGGTTTGTCAATTTGGCATCTTGCTTTGATGGTAGTGATAGGCCTAGTTGCTGTGTTACCCATGCTTTTTTATGACCTTATCTTGAATAGGGAGCTAGAGACAGATTATTCCACATCCTATATACTAGAAACGAGTTGGGCTGTCAATACCATTAATAACTTGGCTGGTTTTGCCGGTTTAGTTGACGTGGGGTTGAGGTATTCCTTTTATTCTGAAGATGGGCAGGAGAAGTCTGGTGTTAAGGCACTATCACGTTTATTGCCTTACTTTATGTCGGGCTTGTCACTCCTAAGTGGCTTGGTGTTTGCTACCTTTTGGTTTCTCCCTCTAAATCCAGACTTGAGAAAATATTGGTTACTTTTATTAGGAATTTTTTTATACCTACCTTTTATTTTCTTTGTCTCAAGTCGCGAAAAATTGACCTATTTTGGGCAAGTCCCTTTGAAAACGAGACTGAGCCTTCTTTTAGTATCGACTGTTGAATGGGGCACAGCTCTTGTGAGTTTTCTTAGTGTGACTTATTTAATGGGGCTGCATATTCCTCTTTATAATCTGATTCCCCTATATTTTCTAGCAGTTATCATTGGTATCTTCTCCATGATTCCAGGTGGGATTGGTAGTTTTGATTTGATTGTGATTACTGGTCTGACGTCTATGGGTGTCAGTAATGCTCTTGCGGTCAGTCTACTCTTGCTCTTTCGTCTAACCTACTACATTATTCCATTTTTGTTAGGCGTTGTCCTCTTTTTCAAACACATGGGAGGTCGCATCAATGAGCAATACTTCAAGATTTCTTCACGAGTATTTGGTGGAAGTCTCCATTGTATCCTTGTTTATTTATTACGTTTTTTAGGAATCTTCCTGATTTTATCTGCCTTAATCCCAGAACGCTTGGAAAATGTTTACTTTATTAGTCGTTTCGATCCTATTCAGGAACAGTTGATCTGGCAGTTTCCAAGTATTTTATTTGGAAGCCTCTTTGTTTTCATGGCTCGTCTCATCAGGCGACGCGTTAAGGGAGCTTTTCTCGTATCCTTGATTACCTTTGTCTTGACCTTGATTTACGTCAATCTCAATGGTATTTCCTGGGCCATGTCTTTCTTGGTAGTGCTTTCTATGGTGCTTATGTTACTTATAAGGAAAAGATTGCATCATCACTATTTTGTTTATAGTTGGGAAGACAAAACCAAGGATTTCCTTTTTCTAGCCTTTACTATTTTGGTTCTCCTTGTTTTGGGTGGTAGTGGTTTTTGGTCTCATTTGTTGCCACCTAGGAACCGAGATGTTCTTGGACATTTTGTTCATATTTGGTTTGATATTTTACTGGCATCGGTAATCATTGCAACCATTGTTTGGGTTGTGTTAAGAGTTTTGGCACCTCGTAAGCCTTTTGGTCAAAGCATGGATGATGAGCGCTTCACAGCACTTCTTGAGAAATATGGGGGCGCATCAGAAAGTGCCCTAGCTTATTTACATGATAAACGCCTCTTTTGGTATCGTATCGATGGACAAGATCAGGTAGTTTTCCAATTTGCACAAACCGGTAACAAGTGTGTGGTTATGGGCAATCCCATTGGTAATGAAACATATTATCGTCCAGCTTGGGAAGCTTTTTTGAAAAACTTATCTGATTGGAATTTACAGGCTTTATTTTATGAGGCGGATGAGAGTGTTACCCTTATGCTTCATGATTATGGCTTTGACTTCATGAAATTTGGAGAAAATGCCATGGTTGATTTGACGATATTTTCTGTCGATGGTAAGCATGGTAAAAAGTTCCGTAAACCAACCAATCGTGTGGAAAAAGCAGGCTTCCAGTTTAAATTAATTAATCCTCCATTTTCTGAGACTCAGATGCAGGAAATGAAGGCAGTCTCAGATATTTGGCTTAACGGTCGTAAGGAGAAAGGTTTCTCTCTTGGTTTCTTTGATGAAGCCTATTTACAACAAGCACCGATTGCTATCGTTGAGAGTGAAGAAGGAGAAATCGTGGCCTTTGCTAATATCATGCCGACCAAAAATAAACGTGTGGCGACCATTGACCTTATGCGTTATGACTTTGAAAAGGCTCCTGAAGGTATCATGGACTACCTCTTTGTCAAACTCTTCCAGTATTTCCAAGCAGAAGGAAAGCAGTATTTTGATATGGGAATGGCTCCCCTCGCTAATGTCGGTACGGAAGAAGATAGTTTCTTAGAGGAGAAGGTTGCCAATTTAGTTTATGTTTTTGCTCAGCGTTTTTACTCTTTTAGTGGTCTCCAACGTTATAAGGAGAAGTTTTCTCCAATATGGTCTCCAAAATACATTGTCTACCCTAAACGAACATGGCTTTTGTTTGACATGATGGCTATTTTAGGGATTGATAATCGAAAAATTGAAGATAGATTGAAGAGAAGACGTCTTTGGAAGTAAATACGACAAAAAAGTGAACCCCAAGGTTCACTTTTTTGTTCAAGAGAATTATTTCTCGAATTCTGCTTTTGATTTAGTATCTGCATACTCTTCAGCTACCTCGCTCGAGAGGATGTCATCATAACTTGGTAATTGTATATCCTGACCATATTTGTTGCGAAGGGCAGTTGTTACCAAGCGGTAAGCAAGGTTAGCGTTACGAGAAAGAATAGGACCATGGAAGTAGCTACCAAAGACGTTCTTGTAGTGTACCCCTTCAGTACCATCTTCCTTGTTATTACCATTACCGTAGACCACTTTGCCAAGTGGTTTTTCATCATCGGAAAGGAAGGTACGTCCTTGGTGATTTTCAAAACCATAATAGGTTTCATTGAACTCTTCGTTATGAATTTTGATGTCACCGATGTAACGGTTATTTTCTTGATTAAGGGTGTAGTGGCTCATAACACCGATACCATCAATGCGGATACCGTTGGCTTGGATGTAATATTGTCCGAGAAGTTGGAAACCACCGCAGATGGCTAGAATAACCTTGTCATCTTGAATGAATTGGTCAATAGCCTCACGCTTAGTTGGGAGGTCTTTAGCAACAATGGATTGTTCATAGTCTTGACCACCGCCAAAGAAGACCATGTCATAATGATTTTTATCGAAGTCGTCGCCAACTGAAACGATGTCGAATGTCATCTTAGCACCAAGCTTTTCCCCCACGTATTTCATCATAAGGACATTACCGTTGTCACCATAGGTATTGAGCAGATTACCATAAAGATGGGCAACATTTAGGTCGTAGGTGTAGTCACGATTTTCTGGCGATTTGAGTGAAGTATAAGTCATTAATTCATCTCCTTTCCGACAGCATGACGTTGGGCAAGAATATCACGGAATTCAAGCATGGCAGTATAGGTCGCTAGGATATAGGCATGGTCGCAGTCTTGCTTTTCAATTAGGGCCATAATATCTTCGAGTTTTTCTGCTTGTGTTATTTTGTCCTCTGGATAGCCAGTTACACGCAGACGGCGGGCAATTTCAGAGTGACGGACACCACCAGCATTAATTTCAGGAATATCCATATCGAGGATGCTTTCGAAGTTGGCATCCCAAATCCAGCTGGTGTCAATACCATCAGCATAGTTAGCATTAAGCAGGACTGACAAGCTAAATGGATAGTCTGCAAGTTTAATCATATCCAGAGCTTGGCTAGCTCCAACCGGATTCTTAATCAGTACGAGAGTACATGATTTATCACCAATTTTAAAGGTTTCTTGGCGTCCAAAGACAGCGCGACTCTTATCAAAACCGGCTTTGATTTGCTCTGGAGCAACGTCGAAGAATTCAGCGACAGAAACGGCAGCAAGGGCATTGTAGATGTTGTAGAGCCCCCCAACGTTAATCTTGTAATCTTGGCCATCAATGATAAATTCAGAAGTGGTGTTGGTGATTTTTGTCAGCTGCGTTAGCTTATAATCTAATTCTGGACGGTGGAAGTCACAGTTAAGGCACACATAATCACCCAAGTTAGCGTAAGTATTAAGGCGATACTGAAGAATGCTTTCACACTTAGGACACACAATTCCTTCAGTATTATAGTGTGCAAGCTCTGGTGCATGTTTTTCAGTGTCAAAACCATAGAAACGCACGGGATTGACTACCTCTTTAGAATTAAAGAGAGGACTGTCTCCATTAGCCAAAATAGTTGCCTCTGGCGCCTTAGCAGCACCATCTAGAATCATCTGATAAGTAGTGTAGATTTCACCGTAGCGGTCCATTTGGTCACGGAAAATATTTGTGAAGACAAAAAGACTTGGAGTGATATACTCAGTGATTTTTGGAAGGCTGGCTTCATCAATCTCCAAAACAGCGATTTTCTTACCAGATTTAGCTCTTTTAGCAGTTAGGAAGGTGGAAGTAATCCCAGTGATCATGTTGGCTCCACTAGGGTTAGTTACAATTTCACCAAAAGCTTCTTTGAGAATACCGACTGTCAAAGCGGTTGTCAGAGTTTTACCGTTAGTACCAGTAACAACGACGATTTCATAATCTTTAGCTAGTGTGTCTAAAATATCTTTATCAAATTTAAGGGCGATTTTTCCAGGGAGGGTTGAGCCACGTCCCAATTTTGAGAGAACAAAGTGGCTAGCTTTACCTGCCAAGATACCCATGGTAGTATTTATAGTCATGGTTTTATTTTATCACAAAAAGTAGTGATTGTAGTCTCAAAATAGTTTGAATTCATGGTATAATAGGTATTGTTTAAAAATTAAAAGAAAGTGTGATATGTATGGGATTACTTTCGTCCATTGACATTGATTTTTGGCGGTCACTATTTGATAGTCCGTTGAAAGTTCTCGTCAATAGTTTGGACATATTGATTGTTGCTTTTTTAATTTATCGGTTTATTAGGGCTCTGAGAGGAACAAAAATCATGACCCTAGTCCAAGGGGTAGTCTTATTTATTTTTGTAAAGATTATCTCTGATTTTATTGGATTCACGACGATTTCTTATTTGATGAATCAGGTCATCAATTATGGCGCTATTGCAGCAGTCGTTATTTTTGCGCCAGAACTTCGTTCGGCACTTGAGACATTTGGACGGACACCTCAGCATTTTTTGCAAAATAAAGAGGTCAGTTCAGATGAAAAATTGGTTCAGGCCTTTGTTAAGGCTGTCAAGTATATGAGACCGCGAAAGATTGGAGCCTTGGTTTCTATTGAACAGACCCAGACCTTACAAGAACAGATTGCGACAGGGATTCCGCTAGATGCGGTGGTGACAGGGGAACTTTTAATAAATATCTTCATCCCAAATACGCCGCTTCATGATGGTGCAGTAATCATAAGAGATAATAAGGTGGCAACAGCTTGTTCTTATCTGCCATTATCAGAGTCTAATAAGATTTCCAAGGAATTTGGGACAAGACACAGAGCTGCTATTGGTCTTTCAGAACAAACAGATGCACTTACCTTTGTTGTTTCTGAAGAAACGGGTGCGATTTCCATTGCTCACAAGGGCAATTTTTTGCACGACCTCTCAGTTCAAGAATTTGAACAAGAGTTAAGTCTTATCTTGTTGAAAGAGCAGGAACCACGTCAGTCATTTTTCCAACGTTGGATGGGAGGTGGTGAAAAATGAAGCGTTTAGTAAGATTTTTCACAAATGATCGCTTGTGGCAGATGGTAGTTGCCCTCTTCTTTGCTGTTATACTCTTTTTCACAGCATGGTCGGGGAATACGCAAAATAAAAATAATAGCTCAATTGCATCCAATACTTTCACGCAGACTGTTGAGTCGGTCCCTGTGGATATCAAATACGATAGTGATAAGTACTTTATCAGTGGCTATTCCTATGATGCTGAAGTCTATCTGACAGCGACGACACAATTGGCCTTGACGACTGAAGCAAATACTGATACGCGTCACTTTAAATTGGTGGCTGATTTGTCAAATTTTGGTCAAGGAACTGGCCGTGTTTCTATTCAGGTTAAGAATTTACCAGCTGGAATGTCTGCCCAAGTATCACCATCGACCTTGACAGCAACTATTGGTAAAAAAGCCAGCAAATCATTTGACGTGATGGCTAATATTACACCAGATAAGTTGGCAAATGGTTATGAAGTGAAAAACGTTAGCTTGGATGAAACCAAGGTAGAGGTGACATCGAGCGAAGATATCATTAATCAAATTGATCATGTTCAGGCGGTATTGGAAGGCGATACAGAGTTGTCCGAAGATTATAATGGAAACTTGGTTCTTCAAGCAGTTTCGTCTAATGGAACGGTTCTAGCTAGTTCGATTTCCCCAGCTAAGGTTCATGCTAAGATTAGTTTGAGAAAATTGAGTAAATCAGTTCCAGTTAAGGTAGAGTTGACTGGCGATAAGGCTAGCAACGTATCTAGCATTAGTTATAGCTTTGATCGTGGGAATGTGACTATTGTTGGTAGTCAAGAAGCCATGGATAAAATCGATAGCATCACAGTTCCTGTAGACATTAGCCAAGTAACTGAGGATACATCAAAAACCGTAGAGCTTACAGCAGAAGGTGTCACAGTGCAACCAAGTACTGTGAAGGTTAACTTGAAAGTCACGCAAAAGTGAGGGAGTTACATTTCCGTCAAATTTAGGTATAATAGATTGGATTGAGAGGGACTAATCTCATAAAAATGTAACCAATTAATAATGTTTTAAAACAAGGGTTGAAAATATTGGTGAAATCTTATAAAGTTAGATTATCTAGATAGGTTTCACTAGATTGGGTTGGCTCTTGCTAAACAGCATCAAAGTTTAAGGAGGATTTAGTGCACAGGCACTAATAGTAAAATAATGGGTAAATATTTTGGAACAGACGGTGTTCGTGGAGAAGCAAACGTTGAGCTTACGCCTGAATTGGCCTTCAAATTAGGTCGTTTTGGTGGTTATGTGCTTAGTCAACATGAAACTGGCCGTCCTAAAGTTTTTGTGGCTCGTGATACACGTATTTCTGGTGAGATGTTAGAATCTGCATTGGTAGCGGGACTGCTCTCAGTAGGTATCGAGGTCTACAAACTCGGAGTACTTGCGACACCAGGTGTATCATACTTGGTACGTACAGAAAATGCTAGTGCCGGTGTAATGATTTCAGCTAGCCACAATCCAGCCCTTGATAATGGTATCAAGTTCTTTGGTGGAGATGGCTTTAAATTGGATGATGCACGTGAAGCGGAAATTGAAGCTCTTCTAGATGCTGCAGAAGATACTCTTCCACGCCCATCAGCTGAAGGACTTGGAACGCTTGTAGATTATCCAGAAGGTCTTCGTAAATACGAAAAATTCTTGGTGGCTACTGGTCTTGACCTCGGTGGTATGAAGGTTGCCTTGGATGCAGCTAACGGTGCGGCTGCGGTATCTGCTCGTAACATTTTCCTTGACTTGAATGCAGAAATCGCTGTTATTGGAGATCAACCTGATGGCCTTAACATCAATGATGGTGTAGGTTCTACACACCCAGAGCAATTGCAGGCCTTAGTTAGAGAAACTGGTTCAGCAATCGGTCTTGCCTTTGATGGTGACAGTGACCGCCTCATTGCCGTTGATGAAAATGGCGATATTGTCGATGGTGACAAGGTGATGTACATCATTGGTAAATACTTGTCTCAAAAAGGTGAGCTAGCTAAAAACACTATTGTTACAACAGTTATGTCAAACCTTGGTTTCCACAAGGCTCTCGACCGTGAAGGTATTAACAAGGCTGTGACTGCTGTTGGTGACCGTTACGTTGTTGAAGAAATGCGTAAAAACGGTTATAATCTTGGTGGCGAACAGTCTGGTCACGTTATTATCATGGATTACAACACAACTGGTGATGGTCAATTGACAGCTATCCAATTGACTAAAGTCATGGTTGAAACAGGCAAGAGCTTGTCTGAATTGGCAGCAGAAGTGACTATTTACCCTCAAAAATTGGTTAATATCCGTGTGGAAAATAGCATGAAAGATAAAGCTATGGAAGTTCCTGCAATTGCTGCTATCATTGAAAAAATGGAAACTGAGATGGCTGGAAATGGACGTATCTTGGTTCGTCCAAGTGGTACAGAGCCTCTCCTTCGTGTTATGGCAGAAGCACCAACAGATGATGAAGTGAACTACTACGTCGATACTATTGCCGATGTTGTTCGTGCAGAAATTGGATTGGATTAAGTATGATAGCTAAACTCAGAGGCTTTATGGCAACCGAAGTTTTCAAATATCTCTTCTTTGGGGTTTTGGCAACTTTGGTTTACATGCTTAGCCGTATATTGATTTTTCAGTTGACCCAACAAGGGACCCTATCGGCTGTCTTGGCCAGTGCGATTGCCATTATCTTCGCCTTTTTTACAAATGACATGTTTGTCTTTAATCAGGAAAAGACAGGTATGGCCACGCGCTTTGTTAAGTTCGTAGGAGCCCGCCTTTTGACCTTAGTCTTGGATTTGGCATTAGCCTATTTCTTGGTGGATACTTATCCAGAAATTATTGGTCAATTCGTTGGTCATAGTCAGGCATGGGTAAATGGTATCGAAAGCCTATTTTCTCAGGTCCTTATCATTGTTTTGAACTATATTATTTCTAAATTCTTCGTCTTTACTGGCGAAAAAGTATAAACAAAAAGGAAGTTGTTAGGAAATGTGTTAAAAGCATTTCTTACCAACCTCCTTTTTTGATATAATTGAAGAGACTTAAAAAAATAGAAAGATGAAATATGTACGTACAATTATCTCAACGCCTCAAGGACGTAGCAACCTATGTTCCTAAAGGCGCAAAACTCTTGGATGTAGGCAGTGATCATGCCTATCTTCCGATTTATTTACTTGAAAAAGGTTTGATTACTTCAGCCATTGCTGGCGAAGTGGTAAAGGGTCCTTATGAATCAGCTCTCGCAAATGTCTCAGCTTCTGGTTTCAATGATAAAATCGATGTGCGTTTGGCTAATGGCTTGGCTGCCTTTGAGCCTTCTGATGCCGTTACAACTATTACGATTTGTGGTATGGGGGGACGTCTTATTGCGGATATTCTTGATGCTGGAAAGGAAAAACTTAAGGACGTAGACCGTCTGGTTTTGCAACCAAATAATCGTGAAGATGATCTCCGTATCTGGTTGATGGAAAATGGTTTTTCCATTGTTGCAGAAGCCATTATGACTGAAAATGGCAAATATTACGAAATCGTAGTGGCAGAAGCTGGTCAAATGACTCTTTCAGAGAGGGAGATTCGCTTTGGCCCTCATCTTATGCAAGAGCAGTCTCAGGTTTTCCAGCTCAAATGGCAACGTGAAATTAATAAATTAGAGATTGCTTTGGGGTCTATTCCCCTTGCCAATCAGGATGACCGTGCAGTGATTGAAGAAAAAATTCAAACCATTAAGGAGGTTTTGGACCATGTTAGCTAGTGATCTTATCAAGTCTTATGAGACCTTTTGTCCACCGGAACTTTCCATGGAGGGTGATGTAGTAGGTTTGCAGATTGGTAGTCTGGACAAGGATATTCAGAAGGTTATGGTCACCTTGGATGTTCGTGAAAATACGGTAGCTGAAGCAATTGACAAGGGTGTGGACCTCATTATTGCCAAGCATGCACCTATTTTCCGTCCTGTAAAGGATTTGGTGTCTTCGCCGGACCGTGATATTTTGCTTGACCTAGTTAAGCACGACATTGCTGTCTATGTCAGCCATACAAATATTGATGTTGTTGATGATGGCCTTAATGATTGGTTTTGTGACCTACTCGACATTAAGGATACTACTTATTTGACAGAGACTGCTGAAAATCAAGGAATCGGTCGAGTGGGTGATGTTGTGCCACAGACGCTTGAAGAACTTGCCTTTAAAGTCAAGGATGTATTTGACTTAGATAGTGTTCGACTGGTTCGTTATAATCATGACAATCCTCTTGTTAGCCGTGTAGCTATTTGCGGCGGTAGTGGTCAAGGATTTTACAAGGATGCTTTGAAAAAGGGAGCACAGGTCTTTATCACGGGTGATGTTTATTACCATACAGGTCAGGAGATGATTACTAACGGCCTCTTGGCTATTGACCCTGGTCACCATATTGAAGCCCTCTTTATCTCAAAGATTGCTGAGAAACTTAAGGCCTGGAAACTTGAGAATGATTGGAACGTGATGATACTTGAAAGTCAGTCCTCAACTAATCCTTTTAATCATTTGTAGGAGGATTTGTTTATGACTTGGCTTTTACATCAAAATGTGGTTTTGTTGGCTTTTCTTGCTGGTCTCTTTACCTGGGCATGTACTATTGTTGGCTCAGCCATAGTTTTCTTCTTCAAGAATATTAGCCGTAAATTGCTAGACATCATGATGGGCTTTGCGGCTGGTGTCATGATTGCAGCCTCTTTTTGGTCGCTACTGGACCCTTCTTTAGCTTATGCCAGCCAAAATGGCTATGGGAAATGGTCATGGTTTCCCGCAGCAGCTGGTTTCCTACTTGGTGGTGTCGCCCTTCGTTTGATTGATGCTGTCGTCCCTCACTTGCATTTGGGAAATGATATTTCAAAAGCCGAAGGAATTCAGCCTCGTAAGAAAAAATTATCAAAAACAGCCCTACTCTTTTTGGCTATTACCATTCATAACTTTCCAGAGGGATTGGCAGTCGGGGTTACCTTTGGTGCCTTGGCCGGTGGTAATATGACACTCGCTGGTCTCATGGGAGCTATTGGTCTAGCTATCGGGATTGGTTTGCAAAATGTTCCTGAAGGTGCTGCACTTTCGATTCCTATTCGAGCAGATGGTAAATCTCGAATCAAGGCTTTCTATTGGGGTTCTATGTCAGCCATTGTAGAGCCCATTGGTGCTGTTATGGGAGCTGCTCTTGTTATGTGGATGATGGCGATTATTCCTTATGCTTTGGCCTTTGCAGCAGGTGCCATGATTTTTGTGGTAACAGAGGAATTGATTCCTGAATCACAGACTAATGGTAATACTGACGTAGCAACCTTGGGGCTTATGGTTGGATTTGTAGTCATGATGGTTATGGATGTGGCCTTGGGATAAATGATTAATGATGAGCTGTGCCTATATGTATAGGTCTCAGCTTTTTTCAAATAGATGGAGTTAGAGATGAAAATTGCAATTGTTGGAGCAGGTATTGTCGGTTCAACGGCTGCCTATTACTTATCAAAAGAAAAAGAAGTAGAGGTTACGGTTTTTGATCATGGTCTTGGACAAGCAACCAAGGCGGCAGCAGGGATTATCAGTCCCTGGTTTTCGAAACGCCGAAATAAGGCCTGGTATCGCATGGCTCGTTTGGGAGCTGATTTTTACCAAGAGTTAGTTTCAGATCTTGAAAATGATGGTTATGAGACGAGTTTTTATGATCAGTCTGGTGTGGCCCTTCTCAAGAAAGACGATAGTAAATTGGACGGTTTGTATCAGCATGCTGAGACTAGGCTAGAAGAGTCACCTATTATTGGTGAACTTTCTCTAAAAAATGCTGATGACCTCCCTGAATTCACTGGATTTGACCGTTATCTCTATGCTTCTGGAGGAGCCAGAGTCGAAGGGGCAGAGTTGACAGCGACTTTGATTGGGGCCTCTGGTTTTGAAAAGGTAGAAAGCCAAGTTACACTATCTCCTCTTGACAATGGTACTTATGAGATTAATGGTCAAACTTTTGATAAGGTCATTCTTGCTTGTGGTGCCTGGCTAGGTCAAACGCTTGAACCCCTTGGTTTTGAAGTAGATGTTCGCCCTCAAAAGGGTCAATTACGAGATTATTTCTTTGAGGGGTTAGATACTGGTAAGTTGCCTGTTCTGATGCCAGAGGGAGAATTAGATATCATTCCTTTTGCGGGAGGAAAGATTTCGGTAGGGGCCAGTCATGAAAATGACAAAGGCTTTGATTTGACGGTTGATGAAGATGTGCTAGAAGGTCTGGAGGAAGAGGCTAAGACCTATTTCCCTGCCTTAAGCACTGCTAAATCCTTCTCTGAACGTGTGGGGACTAGAGCATATACAAGTGACTTCTCGCCTTTCTTTGGAGAAGTTCCAGAACTTAAAAACGTCTTCGTTGCCTCAGGTTTAGGATCTTCAGGGCTTACAACTGGCCCACTTATTGGAAAAAATCTAGTTGATTTGGTCATGAACCGCTCTGGTAGCTTGGACAGTACAGATTATCCAGTGACTCAATACGTTAAGAAGAAAGTCCAATAGTTGTAAAGCCCTTCAACATATTAAGATTTAAGAATCAGTAAGCTATTTCTCTTTATCGAGAGATGTTTGCTGATTCTTTTTTATTAGAATCATTTACATCTATTTCTTATTTAATTAGAAGATGATAAAATATTAAGTGTTCATCGCTTGTAGGTGAATACTAATAAAAAATGGGAGGGGACTATGTTCCAAAAAGTTAAAATTTATATGGCAGCCTTACTAGCCATGCTGGTTATCAGTTTAGGCTTGTCAGTCAAAGCAGTAGCAGCAGAAGATTTGGCTGTAGCAAAGACAAGTATTGTCTTGGAGAGCTATGAGTTTGGGCCAGCTGTAACCAAAGTCATTTTTGAATTTAACCAGAAGGTCACACCTGCTGTTGTCCACAGCTCAACTCAGGTTACAACAGCAGGCGTTAGTCGTCAGGTGACGAATTCTTATGTGTCCGATGATAAGGGGCATGTAGTCTATTATGATAATAGCAAGTATGTGACACTTGAATTGAGCCTACCGTCTTACAATCGCTATAACATGGGTGGAAATGCTGAACCGATGTATTTTAACCTTACTACCTGGACCAACCAATGGCTGGAAAGTTACATGGTATCAATGAAAGATTTGTCAGTAGTGGCAGAAGGTAGTAGTCAGTCGCAGATGATTTCATCTGAGCAGGATGCCATCAACAATCGTTTAATGCCAACTACGGAGGTTTTCGACGAGCGAGGACAGGTTGGCAATATGCAGTACGCAGCCTATAGTGCTCAGACTGGTACAGGTAATAGCACCAAACCTTTAATTGTTTGGCTACACGGAATTGGTGAGAGAGGGACAGATATGAATATTCCCCTTCTTTCAAATGACGTCTATGCGCTTACCCAGCCTGATATTCAAGGCCATTTCCTAACGACTGGTGACCAGGCGCGTGGAGTCAATGTCTTAGCTGTTCAAAGCCAGACGCCATGGGGATCGGATAATGCAGCACAACTCAAAGAAACCATTGATAGCTACCTTTCTAATCACCCAGAAGTAGATAAGGGACGTATCTATTTGGCTGGTGCATCCAACGGTGGTGGTATGGTATTGACCATGGGAGCAACTTATCCAGATTATTTTGCAGCACTCATTCCAATTGCTGCTCCCCTAACTGTTGACCAATCTGGGATTGATAAACTTAATAATCAGCCTATGTGGTTGATTCATACGAAGGCAGACGCAACAGTACAACCAGAAAATAGTGCTCTACCTTTATACAAGAGTCTGATTACTTCAGGAGCAACGAACAAGTGGTTCTCATACTACGAAACAGCTACCGGAACTGATCTCCCTGGCACAGAGTATGACGGTCATTGGGCTTGGATTTATTTCTTCCATGATCAGGTGATTGGCGTTCAACATCCTGAAAATACGAAAAATTGGGATGGATATAGTGGTATGGTAGCCACTGATCCAACCAATGGTGGTGGTTCTCGTGCCAGTGTCAATGGACAAACTTATAACAGTATTTTTGACTGGATGAGTGCACAAAGACACTGAGAAGATGAAAATTACACTTTCTAAGAGTGATATTGCAAGAAAAGGATTTCAATTGAAGTCCTTTTTCCATTTGATTAAGAAAATGGACACCTTTGATTTTCTTAATGAAAGCTTAAGGGGATAGGCTTTATCGTGACAAGGGACCTGAAAAATGCTAAAATAAAGGTAATATATTAGAGAAAAAAGGAGCCTTCCTATGAAAGGTATTATTCTTGCAGGCGGTTCAGGGACACGTTTGTATCCCTTAACACGTGCTGCATCAAAACAACTGATGCCGATTTACGATAAACCAATGATTTACTATCCATTGTCAACGCTTATGTTGGCTGGAATCAAGGAAATCCTCATCATCTCAACACCACAGGACCTTCCACGTTTTGAAGAGCTCCTTGGCGATGGTTCAGAGTTTGGTATTTCCCTTTCTTACGCTGTCCAACCAAGTCCAGATGGCTTGGCTCAAGCCTTTATCATTGGGGAAGACTTCATCGGTGATGACAGTGTTGCTCTTGTGCTCGGGGACAACATTTTCCATGGCAATGGTCTTTCTGCAATGCTTCAACGTGCTGAAGCTAAGGAAAAAGGTGCTACAGTCTTTGGCTACCAAGTTAAGGATCCAGAACGTTTTGGTGTTGTTGAGTTTGATGATGATATGAATGCCATCTCAATCGAAGAAAAACCAGAACATCCAAAATCCAATTTTGCTGTAACTGGTCTTTATTTCTATGACAATGATGTTGTGGAAATTGCTAAAAACATCAAACCAAGTCCTCGTGGAGAGCTTGAAATCACTGATGTTAACAAGGCTTACTTAGATCGTGGAGATCTTTCTGTTGAGCTGATGGGACGTGGCTTTGCTTGGTTGGATACAGGCACTCACGAGAGTCTCTTGCAAGCGGCGCAGTACATTGAAACAGTTCAACGTTTGCAAAATGTCCAAGTTGCAAACTTGGAAGAAATTGCCTATCGTATGGGCTATATCAGCAAAGAAGAAGTCTATGAGTTGGCACAACCTTTGAAGAAAAACGAATACGGACAATACCTGCTCCGTTTGATTGGAGAAGCCTAATGACAGATACATTTTTCGGTAAAACATTAGCCGCTCGCAAGATTGATGCCATCCCAGGCATGTTGGAGTTTGACATCCCTGTTCACGGTGACAACCGTGGTTGGTTCAAGGAAAACTTCCAAAAGGAAAAAATGTTGCCGCTCGGTTTTCCAGAAAGCTTCTTTGCGGAAGGCAAGTTGCAAAATAACATTTCTTTCAACAAAAAACACAGTTTGCGTGGACTTCATGCAGAACCTTGGGATAAGTACGTCTCCATCGCTGACGGAGGTATTGTGATTGGCTCTTGGGTTGACTTGCGTGAAGGACCAACTTTTGGAAATAGCTATCAGACCATTATCGATGCCTCAAAAGGTATTTTTGTCCCACGAGGTGTGGCCAATGGATTCCAAGTTTTGTCTGACACAGCGGCTTATACCTATTTGGTCAACGACTACTGGGCGCTGGAACTCAAGCCAAAATACGCCTTTGTTAACTACGCTGACCCAGCTTTGGGCATCAAGTGGGATAACCTAGAGCAGGCCCAAGTCTCAGAAGCAGACAAAAATCATCCCCTTCTCAAGGATGTTAAACCCTTGAAGGAGGAAGAGTTGTAAGATGTTTTCAGCTTTTTTAGAAATAGCAGAGCAACTGAACAAAATCGGCATCACACCTCTTTTGATGGGCTCAGTCGGACTTGAACAGTGGACAGGTGTCGATTGGCAGGCGCGTGATTTGGATATCCACGTCCCTAGCGACCCACGAGGTTGGGAAGCACCTGATGACGAACGGATTTATCAATTTGATGCCATCAATCACGTCATGGAAAATCTAGGTTATCACTTAGTTGACC
>ENA-OWLZ01000111-OWLZ01000111.1-metagenome-genome-assembly--contig:-NODE-111-length-22100-cov-6.398412_pt1 | contig 22100 bp, 23 predicted proteins | sample MGYA00245341_ERZ651117 | MGnify/ENA primary metagenome ERZ651117 (study PRJEB26857, sample SAMEA4031763) | metagenome | biome: human; feature: oral; material: saliva | place: Philippines | collected 2014... | reverse complement strand
TTCTAGCAGCCGTGGTCCTCATCTCAGTGAAAGATTTAATCAAAGAACGCCGTAAAAAAGAACAAGGCATCCTCGAATAGAAAAATACGCTTAAACACTTGCAGGATAACTCTTGCAGGTGTTTTTCTTTTGCGTAAAAAAGGAGCAGTGAATGGTTGAAAGTGCATAAAGTTAGAAGTTTTACAGAGAAAAACCCAAGCAGAATAGAAAATTAGATTGATAAAACGGTTTCAAAAAGGTACACTGGAGATGTAGAAAAGTTCAAAGAAGGGAGAGAACACCATGAAAAAATTAGAAGGAAAAGTAGCACTGATCACTGGAGCAGCCGTTGGACTAGGAAAGGGAATTGCAACGGTCTATGCCAAATATGGCGCTAAGATGTGCCTTGTCGACTTATTACCAGAAGTCGAAGAAACGGCCAAAGAATTAAGAGAAACCTACGGCGCGGAGATTGTCACTTATGTCGGAGACGTCTCCAATAAAGAGCATATGAAAGAAGCAGCCAAGAAGGCAAAAGACGCCTTCGGGGAAGTGAATGTGGCTTGTTGTAACGCTGGGGTTTGTCGTTTGGCTCCATTTGAAGAAATGAGCGATGAAATGCGCGACTTCCATATCGATGTGAATATCAAAGGCGTATGGAATAGCTGTCAAGCCGTTATCCCATATATGCTCGAACAAGGCGGTGGTAGTATCGTCATTGCGTCTTCTGTAACAGGGGATATCGTAGCCGATGCCGGAGAAGCAGCCTACGCCATGACAAAAGCAGCGCTCGTTGGCTTGACGAAATGCTTGGCCGTCGAATACGCAGACCGTCATATCCGCGTGAACTGCTCACAACTCGGATATGCGCGTACACCAATGGTTGAAAAGATGGCGATTGAATCCAACCCAGACAACCCAGAAAGTGCCATCCAAGACATCGCAGTAGGCGTGCCAATGAAACGCTTGGCAGACCCACTCGAAGTCGGCGAACTCTTCGCCTTCCTTGGAAGCGACGAAGCCAGCTACCTCACAGGAAGCCAAATCGTCATCGACGGCGGCAGCACCTTACCAGAAACCATGAGCATGGGGACGAATTAGGGGAGAGTGCTTTAGAAAATTATATAGAAATGAGGAACCCTTGCAGGAAACTGCAAGGGTTTTAGTGTTTTTAGTACAGATATTGTAAATTCCAGACATCGTTTAGATCAATTTGCTCAAAAATGATTCGATTTTCTAAAAGAAGTTTTGTAAATAAATTGCGACCATGATCTTTATTCGCAAATGTTTGTCCATATTTTTCGATGAGGTTAGTGACACGTTCTACTTGGATATTATATTGATCTTCATCATTAAAATTATTCCAAAAAAATACTAACTGGGTATTCCCATGATACAGATCCACAGTATCAAAAATAGCTTGAAAATAACTATAGTCGGCTTCGCCAAGACCATGGCCATAAAATAGTATTTTATTTATATCTGATGGAATTACCATGTCAGAATTCAATTTATTTTCGAGAATTCTGTATGATTTAGTAAATTGTGTCGGTTGATTTGAAAAGAAAGTATTTACTTTATCATAATCAATCCCAAAAATGATATTCTTATCATTTAAATTTCCGTGGATATTTCGTAGATTAGGAAATTGGAACGGTTGAGTGTAATTAAAAGATAAAACATAATTTTCTACAATACTAAAATTTGATAAGGAATCAACGTTCAAGTTTTTAATGAGAAGAATAGAATTTGCAAATCTTTGTAATATTTCTATAGATGGCACAGACAAAGGAGTATCATTCACATTTATATGAAATAGAAGTAGTGTCGCAAATAGTATTCTACTTTTAATGAAATAACTATTTTCTGTAAAGATATTTGTTGCTATTTCATTATTAGTTTTTATCTTACTATTAGCATTTTGTATTTCATTTTTAAGATATTTAGTAAAATGTTCCTCGAGTTTAAAAAGGTCTTCCTTTATCTTATCTAGAGCAGTGCTTAATTTAAGTTGATTATTTGTGATGTAATATTCAAATACGTTCCAAAGTAAATCAAAAGTATCCAATATTGATTCTAAATTAAGTTTCGAATTACTCTTTTCTAAAGATATTTCAATTTCTTTTATTAGTTTATTTTTATATTCGTAATATCTTCTATTAATTAGATTATTATCGATTAGAAATTCAACATTTTGAAGTTGTATGAATATTTGTGTTTCAATATCTGTCCAACTGTAATCGTCTTTGCCTCTATTTAAATAAGAAATTTTTTGAAAATACTTTTCCCAATACATTTTTGAGTCAGAAGAAGTTATAGAGTTAAGATAATTGTCAAAAAAATCTTTATATCTTGATTTAAGCCCACAAGCCAAATCAAATCCATTACCAATTATTAAAAGTTGTTTGATTCTTTCGTTATTTTCCATAATTTCGCCTCTGTATTCATTATTTCACAAAAATAATACCATGTTTTTTACATTATAAATAGTGCATTTATAAAAAATGTACTTAACAGTTCAATAAAAGAATAGAATTATATCAATTGTCTGCTAATTATTAAACTTATTTAGATTAATTATATATAAGTTTGTTAATTCTTTTTAGATGCAAATATAAAGTCACTTCGTAGAGCTTGCAAAATTATTTGCAAGTTCTTTTTTAAACTATTCGCTTATAAACAATGCTACTGGTATAATTAAGTAGTAAAAATTTTATAAGGAAGTGTGAATTATGCCTGAGAAATTAGCAAGGTTAAAGCCTTTTACAAAATGGACAGGTGGAAAACGTCAGCTGTTACCTGAGTTGACAAGATTAATGCCAAAGAAGTATGGAACGTATTTTGAACCGTTTGTCGGTGGAGGAGCTCTTTTCTTTGAAGTACAACCGACCAAAGCTGTTATCAATGACTTCAATACAGAATTAGTTTATGCATATAATGCAATAAAAAATAATCCTGATAAGTTAATTGCTATACTTCATGAACACCAACTCAATAATGAGAAAAGTGGTAAAGAATATTATTTAAAAATTAGAGAGCTTGACCGTACAGATGCGATTAATCAAATGTCTGAGATAGAGAGAGCAGCACGATTAATGTATATGCTTCGTGTTAACTTTAATGGACTTTATCGTGTTAACTCTAGGAATCAATTCAACGTTCCTTATGGAAGATATAAGAATCCAAAAATTTTGGATGTTGAGTTAATTTCTGATATTAGTAAATATTTAAATGAAAATGAGATAGCCATTTTAAACGGAGATTTTGAGAAATGTGTTGAAAGTGCAAAGGAAGGGGATTTTGTTTATTTCGATCCTCCGTATGCACCAGTTTCAGCAACTAGCGCATTTACCTCATATACTCATGAAGGATTTGGAACAGAAGAACAAATTAGATTGAGAGATGTATTTGTTGACCTTACACAAAAAGGGGTTAAAGTTATGCTTTCAAATTCAGATGTGGGTGCGATTAGAGAGTTATATGAAAATATTGAAGGTGTTAATATTACTGTCGTTAATGCGACTAGAATGATTAATTCAGATGCATCTAAACGAGGAAAAATTAATGAATTAATTATTCGAAATTATCAATAAGGAAAAGTTAATCGATGAAGAAACATATTTACTATAGCGATGATAACAATTCGACGCTATTACTCGGTGATACCTTTAAATTAATGAGAACTATACCAAAAGAATCAGTTGATATGATTTTTGCGGATCCACCTTATTTTTTAAGCAATGATGGCTTTTCAAATAGTGGTGGAAAAATGGTTTCAGTTAACAAGGGTAAGTGGGACAAAAAAGAAACTCTACAAGAAAAGCACGCTTTTAATAGAAAATGGATAAGAATGATGAAGAGAGTCTTGAAGCCTAATGGAACTATATGGATTTCAGGAAGCTTTCATAATATTTATTCTGTAGGGATGGCTCTAGAACAAGAAGGTTTTAAGATATTGAACAATATCACCTGGCAAAAGACAAATCCTGCACCAAACCTTTCTTGCCGTTATTTTACGCATTCTACGGAAACCATTTTATGGGCACGAAAGAATGATAAAAAAGCTCGCCATTATTATAATTATCCACTCATGAAAGAATTGAATAATGGAAAGCAAATGAAAGATGTTTGGACGGGGAGTTTAACTCCTAAGTCTGAGAAATGGGCGGGTAAGCATCCAACACAAAAACCAGAATATCTTTTAGAAAGAATTATACTTGCCTCAACTCAAGAAGGAGATATGATACTTGATCCTTTTGTTGGGAGTGGAACTACCGGTGTTGTTGCTAAAAGACTAGGAAGAAATTTCATTGGTATTGATGCAGAAGAAGAATATTTAGAAATTGCAAAGAAAAGATTAGAAGTGTTGTAATTGATGTATGGAGAAGGAATTAGGTAGATTTTACCTGATTCCTTTTTTGATTAGTCTAGAATTAGTTTAGTTATCATAAATTTTCAAAGTAAAATTTTGAGCAAATATAGATCCTCTGCAAAAACTAATATATAATGTGGTGAGCATCTCTTTTTATGAAAAATCGTGAGATTATACTAAAAAGGATAGGAAAAATAGAGAACAGCTTATTGTTAATTTGTTTTTGAAGGGAAGAATGTGGATGAAGACTTTCTCAGAAAAGAGTCATGATATTTCGGGAGTTGAAAAGCGAAATCCTATAAATTTATTTAAAGACGGTTCACGGATAGAATTCAATAGTGGAAATTTTGATGATTATAGAGTTACTTATGTACCAGACGTTAGTAACTTAAATTATGGGTATTCCCCTAAAGACGAAGATTATTTTACTGATTTATTAGAATTAAAAAATGTACTAGGATATGAAGTAGTCTGGAATGATTATTTATCTTTATCGGATATAGTTAAGGAAAATGGTTTATATCATAAAGGTAGGCCTATACATACTGAAGAACACATTAAAAGTGTTAAATTTTTTGTCTTTGATATAGTAAATAAATATCCTGCATACTTACAAAAAGATGCATTTAAACTTTATATGACATTATGGGCAGTGATGATATCTGAGTGGTACCATACATATGGTGAAAGACCATCTATCTTGAAACATACTCCAAAAACAATAGGGGTATTTCAAGTTCTGAATAATTATTATTCACCAAAAGAAGCAGCTGAATTCAGTAAATTTCATAAGACGATGAATAAGGTTCTTATGGAACATGCACCAGATTTTAATTTGTCGGCTCCAAAGAATAAAAAATTAAAAAAAATAATGGATATTTATGGAATCGACTATGAATGGTTAAAATAGTAAGATTTTTTAAGCATAATAATAAATAATGAACGGAGAATGTATAATGCGACTAAAAGAGTATAGAAGTTTGAGTGCTAATGAACGTCTAAACGAATTTTTATCTAGTTTATCTATTACCAATCGAACACCTGAATATTATGTCAATTGGGAAAAAGTAGAACGAGAAACAAAGAAGTTCGAACTAGAACTAAATACATTAAATTATTTGATTGGGAAAGAGAATATATTTGATGAAACCTTAAAATTATTTAAGCAACAACCTAATTTAATTAAGGTTATCCCTAGTTTAATAGCTAGTCGAGATAAAGTTCTAGATATTTTATCAATCGATGAAAATGATGATATGTCATTCGAACGTTTAGACTTTTCTAAAATTGATACGGAACGAATTGAAGATTATGTTATTTTTGCAGAGGATTCTGGTCTGTTAGATTTTCTCAAAAATAAGGCAAATCGATCATTAGTCGATTATGTGTATGGAGTAGAGGCTGGTCTAGACAGTAATGCTAGAAAGAATCGTAGTGGTACTACAATGGAAGGTATACTAGAACGTCATGTTTCTAAGTTAGCTAGTGAACTTGGACTTGAATGGAAAGCTCAAGCTACTGCAGCATACATTAAGGAGAAATGGAATATCGAAGTTCCGGTTGATAAATCTGAAAGACGTTTTGATGTAGCCGTTTATTCTGAAAAAAATAATAAACTTTGGTTGATTGAAACGAATTATTATGGTGGTGGAGGAAGTAAATTAAAAGCTGTAGCAGGTGAATTTACAGAATTAAGCCAATTTGTTGTTCAATCTAAAGATGATGTTGAATTCGTCTGGGTAACTGACGGACAAGGGTGGAAAACAGCGCATTTACCTTTATCTGAAGCTTTTGGACATATTGTTAATGTTTTTAATCTAAATATGTTAAAAAATAATTATCTACATGATTTATTCAATTTATAGGTAATGTTTCGAAAATGCGACAATGGAGCTGATTTGGAATTAAGTAAAGTAATTTTTACTTAATTCCTTTTTTGTTTTTAAGGGCAAAAAATTGAAAAATAAAATCGACTATTTTTATAGGATTAATTCCCGAAAACAACTTTTACTGTATATTCCACCCAAAAAGAATATAAAAGAGTACATATAATAAATACACAGAAAAGTTGCCGACATTTTAAAGGTAATTTTTTTAATAAGATAACTAATTCTATAGAATTTAGTAAAAATGCTATAAATACTGTTATTAAGAGTAAAACTTACTGATGAGGAAAACTTTTATTGAGACATTTATATACAATAATGTCCTATTTCCTGATGTTTAATATTGAATGTTTATATAAACTTTATTTGAGCAAAAAAGTACTATAAAAAAGCAAAAAGTAACATATATGTTACAGTAACATATATGTTACAATTAAAAAAATGGAGGTGTTCAAATTGGGAAAGAAATTTAAAATTACGATGGACATGGCTAGGCAGTTAGAAAATTACGAATATAATGAAATGATTCGGCTTGCTGCAGTAATGAAAATCTTGCAAGACGATGGTGTAACACCAGAAGTATTAGAGCAATGGGGATTCCAGAGAGACGGGGAGTGGTACTTAAGAATTCCATTATCAGACGTTAAAGAGGGGGTGGATGGCAGTGACTTCTTCTTTGAACAAAATATTCACGATGTTGTCTTCAAAGTATCCTAATTTCGAGAAAGATCTATTAAACGAAGTGACCCTGCAAAAAGTTGCTTTGAGTATCATAAAGATGCGTCTTGAACAAGGACTAAATCAAGAACAATGTGCAGATAAAAATGGGATTATCAGAACTTTGCTTAATAGAATTGAGAGTGGTCATCATAATCCAACTATTCTAAGTTTGGTTGAACTTGCAAGGAAAAATGGATATGAAGTGAGTATCAAGTTGACAGAAAAGAAGTTCTAATGTTTATGTAGGGTTTACTACTAATATAAAGTGTATTCTTTCTGAAAATGTATCCGAGAATAAATTTAATCTCATTTTTAGTATTTATATTTTGTGATTAATTTAATATTTTTAATACGTATGAATTGATATAGTACATTTTAAAAGAAAATTATCTTTGATAATTAAATGATTGGAGAGATTAAAATTGTTAAAAAAGCTAGTTAAATCGAAATTATTTTGGGGTCTTTGCTTTTTTCCACTGGTACTTGATTTGTTAATAAGCATCAATAATCATACTTTGGGAGAATTTGAGTTCCATAGATATTTTAATAAGTTTTTTTTAATATTAAAAATGAACATTAGTTATTATGCGTCAATTGTAGCTTTTGGTCTTGCTTATTTGAAATATTTAAGTGATGAACAACAAAGAGAAGAAAATATAAAAAAGTATCGAGAAGAATTGAAGCAACAGAAAGTAAAAGAAAATGAAATTAAAGAAAAGGAATTAATGAATTACTTAGATCAATATAGACCTACGTTTCTTGAACAAAATGATTCATTAGTACTATTGATGAGAGATGATAATTATTATTTAAGGAATATATGTTTCTATGGAGGCCCGAGAGCAAAAGCGGTTCTACATAAAGATCAACAAAGTGGATATAAAATACACTTAAATGGTGTAACTAATAATTATTTTATAACAGCCGAAACCCTGTTAGGAGAAAAAATTATTTTTGGGAAAATTTTAAATAACGTACAGATTTATAAAGCTTTAAAAGAAGGGTGCTCACCGATACCACCAAACACTCCAGGAAAATATAAAGATAGTGAGTTCGAACAGATAAGTAATAATTGGATTCCATTTAACACTATGAAAATAAATGAGAATAGTATATTAAAAGATTTTGACAAGATATTTATGAATCGCACTACTGATGTGAGAGCAAATATGGGGTTGAATGCTACTGAATTTAAGAAGGGACTTGCTAGCGTTCTAGATATTAAAACTTTATTTAATAAAGTGTTTGATTATATTTTGTCACATAAGAAAACTATCTCAGTTAATATAAGATCTGATGTCCTAGATAAAGTAATTGAGATATTGAATAATCATCAATTTGAGATAACTATAAACTTGAGACAAATTAATGAAGCTACCAGAAATTATATTGAAAAAAATAACATTAATATTGATAAGTTTTTAAACAAGGATACAGAATCAGCGTACGAAGTATTTCATTATATTAAAAATAATAATAATGGTAATTTGGATAATATTATTAGAGTATTCATACATTTGCTTGAGTTTCTGGAGGTAAATGCGAAAGTTGACATTCCATTAATTGACTATACCGACTGTATATTACAAATCTTAGAAAAGTAATAATATGTTGCTATATCAACATAAAGAGGAAAATTATGAATCAAAGAATTGACAGTTTATATCATGTCTATATATAAAAGATTAATTCGAGATAAATATCCAAATTGAAAATGTGATGAAATCTAGAGCATTAAAAGATCTAGAAAGAAAAAAACATACTAAATCTAAAGCAGAAGTACCTATGACAATATGGGGTGTAAAAAAACAAAATGGATGTCCCCTGTTCAATACAGGGAAACATCCATGCGTTCAGCTTAATTATTAATGTGTCCAGGATTCTGGGTACATATCATTATATATGGCTTCTTTTTAGAAAAAAATTTTATTTTTTCATTCTCCTTAACTTCTCCAAATCCCTAGGTTCCATATAAATACTCTTATGATGTTCAATATAATCGCAAAATACATTTCGCATTAAATGCATCGTATCATTTAATGACATTGGTGTTCTTAAAAATTCAGTGGGTTTATGGAATGGAACGCTAGTAATTTCTCTGCTTCGTTGTGTGTCAACGGTAGCGTGCGTGAGGTTATCAATGATGGAACAAGCAACAGTCTCATGTGCATGCTGAATGATGCGATAGGTTGCAAGTTGATGTTCAACTGTTTTTTGACAATAGGGAAGAATGATTTGAAGGCAATTGGACAGAATTAAAGAAGTCTGTCGATTTTCTTGAATGGTTTGTGTGAGATGATGAAAGGCACACCAGTGAGAATGGGAGCTTGCCTTATCTTTAATTTCAAAATAGAGGAGTTCATTAATGGCATACGGTACTTTTGTAGAAATGCGTGTTAAGAGTTGAGTAATTGCTTTGGATTGAGCATAGGACATACCAAACTGCATCTCCAGGTCACTGAACAGGGCACGTGTGGTGCGGGACGTCAGAATGCAGCGCCCGTCTTTATAAAAGACAGCACTTTTCATGTCTGTTTTGAATGCCGTCAGGTCATACAGTAACAGAACATTTTTCGTCATCAGCGGATAATCCGAACTGGACGTTAGTGGTGATCGATCGTTCTCCCAACAACCGATAGTAATCGTTTTCATTTTAGTTTCCTCCTAATGCTTTTTCTTTTATTTTACACCCGTTTTTTACCGTTTTCTATACTATTTTTATCGATTTCTCAAGTTTTTATCTTAAAAAAATCATTTTATTTCCGTTTCCGTATTCGAATGGGAATTATTACCTTTTTATAGACTTTCTCTGGTTTTCGGAGAAGGTCTTTTTTGCGTTATTCTTGGCACTGAAGTTGGCCAATTTCGAATCTATTTTTGGAGGAGAAAACAATGAAAGAATGGACAGAAACAGAAGAAAATACAGAATTACTCTTTGAGTACTACGAAGGAGTGATTTACAACGTTCTACAACGTATCAATCTCACTAAAAAGAATCCTTCTTTTGATGATTTTGTACAAGAAGGAAGAATCCTTTTAATGGAGTGCTACCAAGAAACGACTGGGAATCCTCTTGGCAATATTAGTGAGCGTAACCAATTTGGTTCGTACTTTAAACGTAAACTTTATTGGAGTTATTTGCATACTATTACGAAGAAAAATCTAGAGACAGTAGCACTAACTCCAGAATGGATGACAGGGACGGTGGAGGATGAATACTGGTTTGAAGTAGAAGATGCTTATCATGATTTCTTTACAGTACTAACCCCTAATCAACTTAAAACGTTGGAATGGATGATTGGAAGTAATGAAACAGTGAAATTGTATGCAATCCGTGTTGGTCGTAGTAGACGAGCAATTGAGCAGGAAATTTCAACCATACGAAAAAAATTAAAAAAATTTCTCGAAGAGCATAGCATTTAATGTCGTAAATCGGTTCTTATAGGTGTAGAAGTCATGACGCTACAAAAACAAAATAAACAAACAAGGAGGAAGCCACCATGGCAGAAACATTTAATAAAGCAACACTAGAACTATTCTATCAAGATGCGGAGAAAGGAAAAGTGAAGAAATTCAAAAGTATTCCGAACTTGAAGAATGGTGCAACTCATGAGGGAATCATGGCAGTATCAGGAGCTATTGATACTCTTGCAAAAGAAGCGATGACGTATTGTGACACAGTGGTTCGTACAAGACACGATAACAACTAATTAGAGAAAGGAGAGAAAAACAATGCCAGAATATAAAACAACAACTGAAAAAGAATTACAGCTTACCTTCGAGGGAAGTGATGGAAAAACTAAACGTTTAGTTATTGCTCACCCTGAAGACAACTTAGATGAAGCAACTACACGTGCGGCTGTTAAAAAGATTACAGATGCTCACCTGTTTGAAAACCAAGGTGTCAATGTGTATGACAAAGGCCAAAGTGTTAACTATATGACTCGTAAAAGAGAAGAAATCTGGAACGACAAAAAGAAAGATAAATAATCTCTAAATAAAAGATCATTTATAAATTCGAAGTACAGGTCTGGTAAGAAAACTAGTGAAGAATCACTAAAAAACGGAAGGAATCAGTTAGAAGTAAGCATCTAACTTGGCTGTATAAATCATTATACAGCCAGGATTCCTTTCGTAATACATAGAAATCAAAGTACGAGAGGAGGTGTTGTTATGAAGGAGTTTGACTTACGAGGAATACTTTCAATCTTAGGAGCATTACTAGGTGGGTTCTTGGGTGGAATGGATGGATTGTTGTACGCTCTCATCTGTTTTATAGTACTGGATTATATTACTGGTGTTTTAAGTGCTATTGATCAACATCGCCTGTCAAGTGCAGTTGGATTTAAAGGAATTGCTCGAAAGATTATTATCTTTGTTTTGGTTGGAATAGCAAACATTATGGATATATATATTCTAGGGCATGCGAGTGTATTGAGGGCTGCAGTTATATTTTTCTATTTGTCCAATGAAGGTATTTCTATTCTTGAGAATGCTACACAGTTGGGACTTCCAATTCCAGAAAAATTGCAGGATATATTACAGCAGATGAATCATAAGGAGGAAGAACAAAATGGTAGAGAAAATTATTGAACCATTAATGACGGATAGTGGGAAACTTGTGTCTATTGATTTTGTAGTCATTCATAATGATGCAGGAAGAATGAATCCTAAGGAGTATATAGATTGGCTCAAGGAAAGAGATAAATCACTTGGAATTGCACACTATTACTGCAACCGGAAAGTAATTGCGCAAGTAATAAATACGACGGACATCGGTTATCATACAAACGATTGGTGGAGCAACTGCCGTTCAATTAGCTATGAGGTTTGTGAAAGTCTAAAAGTTAGTGATGAAGACTTTTTGGCGAATGAAGATGTAGCCTTAGCGCAAGCGACAGAGGATTTACTATTTTATGGGTTGCCCATTAACACGGACACTGTGAGATTACACCATGAGTTTGTTCCAACAACTTGCCCGCACCGCAGTATGGAACTACATGGAGGTACAACGGAAAGTGTGAAAGCCTACTTTGTCCAGCGGATGCAGTATTTTGCCACACTCGGAGACAATGTTGGAGTGATTCTACTAAGATTAGGGAATTATGGGAATAAATTCAAACTGGAGACAGTTATTCGTAACAGGAGTGATAGTTCTCGATCAATCGCTCAGAAGGTAATTGAAGGGGAGTTCGGTAATGGTGAAGAACGAGTTAAACGATTAACAGAAGCTGGTTTTGATGCTACAGAAGTACAAGAAGAAGTAAACCGTATGATGTTAGAAGAAGGTGGGGAGAGTAATGAAGATACTAAAATCGAAACCACAAAACAAAATTCCGATTGTAGAATACTATGTGGAATCGGAGAAAGTCAGTTATATAGAGACGATGACATTGAAACGATTGCAGTCGAAGTTATCCAAGGAGATTGGGGCAACGGAGAAGAAAGAAGAGAACGCCTAGAACAAGCTGGATATGATTATGACACAGTCCAGGCAATTGTGAATGAAATGCTAGAATGAAATAAACAACTCACCACTAAAAGTGGTGAGTTGTTTTAATAATGTGTTTATTTTAAGACAATTTGACCTTATTTATGGTGAAGATTATAATAGAATTGTTAGTATAAGGAGGAAAAACAATGTCAAAGCATGAAATAGTAGTGCCTGAGAATAATCTTCCAGCATGGGTTTACTTACATAATCAAAATATAGGTGGATACGTAGAACCGCACTGGCATTCATCTATTGAATTAAGTTATACAATTTCAGGACGGATTGAACAATTTACTATTGCAGGTACATCTTACACTAGTGAACCAGGAACTATACTAGTTGTTAATTCGATGGATGTACATAGTATTAAAGCTTTTCCAAATCCTTTAGGAGAACAATCTGCTATTTCGATTATTTTTCCTTATAGTCTTATCAAATCCTATTTCCCGAGGATAGATCAGTACAGAATAAATGTTAATGAATTATCAAATGACGAGAAAAAGAACAGAAAAGAATATTGTTTACTCCAGAAAAAACTCTTAAATTTAGCAGACATTTATCAAGGGGACATGCAAATTAGAAAATCTATTCTACTTTTAGAAATATTAGAGATTTTATTAAATAATTTTCTTGTAAAAAGAGATGTTAAGATTGCTGAACCTAAAGATAGAAGGAAAAAAGAGCAGTTGAACGATATTAAAAATTATATAGATAATAATTATAGATATTGTATTTCCTTAGAAGATATTGCTAAAGAAAATTATGTTTCTAAAGAACACTTATCACGTTTTTTTAAAGAAAATATGGGAATGACTGTTTTTCAGTATTTAAATTTTGTAAGGGCAAAAAATGCAAGAATATTATTAAAAGAAGGTAGCCTAACTGCTACTCAAGTAGCAGTTAAATGTGGATTTAGTGGACTTCGAACGATGGATAGGGCTTTATTAACAAACTATGGACTTTCATCAAGAACACTAAAAAAGAAATAGTATAAAGGCTGTCAATATCCGCCTCTTTTATATCAAAAGAATTAAAGCACTAATATTTCAACTTTGCTATATTCAAATTAATAGATAGCAAAGGAGCAACTTTTATGAAAAAATACTTAGTTTTTGATATTGGTGGAACTAATATAAAGTATTCGTTAATTACAGAAGAAGGTAGAATGCTATTCATTTCTAAACATAAAACTCCAAAAGCTTCTTTAGATGAATTTTTAAGCCTTATAACAAAAATTGCTCAAAAATATCTTAAAGAAATTGATGGGATAGCATTCAGTGTACCTGGAAAAATTGATGTTGATACTGGAACAATTTACTTTGGAGGAGCTTTACCATATCTAGATGGACTTTGTCTGAAACAATTTATTGAAGAGAGCTTTTCTTTACCATGTAGAATTCAAAATGATGCAAAAGCAGCTGCACTTGCAGAACAATGGAAAGGAAGTTTACAACATTATTCAAATGCAGCTGTTTTAGTACTAGGAACGGGAGTGGGCGGAGGAATCATCATGGATGGTAAATTGAGGACTGGTCCGCATTTCCAAGCAGGAGAAGTTAGTATGTCAGTTCTTGATGCCTCTCAGGAAGGGCCTTTGAAAATGACTGGTTATATCGGTTCAGCAGTTGAAATGGTAAAAAAAATAAATTCCACTATAGGTAATCCAGAACTATGTGATGGGGTATCGGCTTTTCAGTTGATAAATGAAAAAGATGAGAGGATATATCCAATTTTTCAAAAGTATTGCCGTACTATTGCCTATCTAATATTAAATTTACAAGTTGTATGTGATTTAACAGCATATGCAATTGGTGGTGGAATAAGTGCCCAACCTATTGTAGTTGAAGAAATTAGAAATCAATTTAATGTTTTTTTAGAGGAAAATCCTTTATTAAAATTAAATATTCCTAAAATTGAAATATTCCCAACAACATTTAATAATGATTCAAATTTATATGGGGCTCTTTATACATTGTTATTAGAAGAATAACAATAATGGCTGGTGATAAAACACCAGCCATATTTTTATTTTAAATATTTTCTAAAGAAGTTAAGCTCATCTAAATTACATTGGTTTGCAATTTCATCTCGAATATCACAGTGAAAAACATGATTTCTTGGGTTTTCAAAATTTCCGTAACTATGAAATTCGTGTTCAATTTTTTTTGCAATTAAGAAGCCTTGAAGTCGTATACTATGATCTCGAATAAAATCATTTGATGAAGTCATAATATAAAGTGGTGGACATTCTTTTGTGAGATATTCTTCAGTCTTTAAATGTTCAGAAAACTCCTTTTGAATTTCAATAGGAAAATAAGCTTCGAGAGGACCAGAAATGGTTCCTGGTAGATTTAGAAAAGTTGCTCCGCAATTAATTGCAGCAGCTCTAATTGCGAGCTTAGGATGTTCATATCCAAAGAGTTTCTGAAATTTTGGGTTACATAGTATTGTTAGATACTGAAGTGCCATTTGACCACCAGCACTATCTCCAACAAAAAAAACATTATTTCCGTCTAAATCGTATTCTTCTAGATGATGAGATATCCAATGAATTGCATCATTAATATCATTTAACTCTTCTGGGAAAACAACTTCTGGAGCAAGTCTATATGTGATATTAACGAAACCAAATCCTTGCTTTGCAAGACTCATTCCATAAAATTGATATGTTTCTTTCGTACCATATACATAACCACCTCCATGGAAATTTATGATAATTGGAACATTCCTATTTCTTTTTTTTGGTAAATAGATATCAAGAATATTCCAAACAGGATCTTTCCCGTACAGAATATTATCGAAGCGTTCAACTTCGGGTATTTTTTTTGGTAACCCCTCATCACGTTTTTCGTCACTTTGTTTAAAAAGCTGACGAACTTGTTCAGTAGAGAATAATAAATCTTCAATACTATTTGTCATTAATTTTTCTCCTTTATAACTTTTTTTATTTAATTATAAGGAGCCATGTAAGAAAAGTTGATGGAATTTTTAACATAAAAGTGGCGTTTATTGATAGAAAAATTGTAATGATTTTGTAAATCAATACACGCCTTTTTTTTGTTAACTAGAGTGTTATTTTGAGAGAATGTAAGCGATAAAATCAAATTGACAATAAATTTAAGGAGGAATATAAATGAACAAATTTCAATTTCCAGAAAATTTCTTATGGGGAGGGGCCACTGCTGCAAACCAATATGAAGGTGGTTATTTAGAAGGCGGAAAAGGATTAAATACTAGTGATGTTCTCACAAATGGTAGTCATACTATTCCTAGAAGGATAACATGGAGAAATAAGGTGACTGGAGAAACAGGTTCTACAGAAATGGCATTTGGTCGAGATTTAGTTTTACCTGAAAATACTGTTTTGGATGTCATCGAAGGGGAGTATTATCCTTCACACGTAGCAACAGACTTTTATCACCACTATAAAGAAGATATTGCATTGTTTGCTGAGCAAGGATATAAATGCTTCCGAATCTCTATTAACTGGGCAAGAATTTTTCCAAATGGAGATGATGAAGTACCGAACCAAGAGGGTATTAATTTTTATCATAATATTTTTGATGAATGTAGAAAACATGGAATTGAACCGTTAGTTACAATTTCTCATTATGAGACTCCATTGGAATTAACGAACAAGTATGGCGGATGGTTAGATAGACGTGTAATTGAATTTTATTTAAATCTATGTCGTGTTTTATTCAAAGAGTACAAAGATAAAGTAAATTATTGGATGACTTTTAACGAAATTAACATAATGGGAGTGGCTCCTTATATGGGGGGCGGTTTATTAAAATCAGATCCTCAGAGTAAAGCTCAGGCAGCACATCATCAATTTGTTGCTAGTGCAAAAGCAGTTAAACTTGCAAAAGAACTGTCTCCGAATGCAAAAGTAGGAATGATGGTAGCATATGGTGTGACTTATGGAGAAACATGTAATCCAAAAGATCAGCTAATGGTAATGGAAGGCACTCATTGGTCTCATTTTTATACAGATGTACAATGCCGAGGTTATTATCCAGCTTATAAGTTAAGAGAATATGAACGTGAAAATATCAACGTACATATGGAAGAAGACGATCTAGAAGTACTGAAAGAAGGTACTGTCTCATTCATCGGTTTTTCTTACTATTCAACACACGTAGCAAGTTCTGAAAAAGCAGCTAATCAAGGTGGCAATTTTATGATGGGAGTTAAAAATCCTTATTTAGAAGCAAATGCATGGGGATGGCAAATTGATCCAATTGGCTTACGTATTGCACTAAATACTCTATGGGAAAGATATCAACTTCCATTGTGGATTGTAGAAAATGGTCTTGGTTACGAAGATAAAATCGAGTCTGACGGAAAAATTCATGACGATTATCGTATTGCATATATGAAAGGTCACATTGAAGCTATGGCTGATGCAATTAATCTTGATGGTGTAGATTTGATTGGATACACACCATGGGGATGTATTGATTTAGTTAGTTGCGGTACTGGTGAAATGCGTAAACGTTATGGAATGATTTACGTTGATAGAGATGATAATGGTCAGGGTACATTAGAACGTTTGAAAAAAGATAGTTTTTTCTGGTATCAAAAAGTAATTAATAGCAACGGTACTGATTTAGATTAAATTTGAGGTGAATAAAATGTCTTTTATGGGTTCTATGCAAAATGGACTTGAAAAAGTAATGGGTCCTTTTGCGCAAAAATTAAGTGAAAGTAAAATTATTTCAGCGTTAACTGCTGGTATGATGTCTTCTATGCCAATTACATTAGGAGTTGCAGCATTTGCGATTCTTGGAAATATTCCTATTCCTTTCTTACAGGAATTTTTAACTTCAACAGGTATGGGAAAACATATGTTAGATATTGTTTCTGCTACAACCAGTTTATTAGCAGTTTATATTGTACCTACAATTGCGTATCATTATGCAAAAAATGAAAAAGAGAATGGGTTGACATCAGCAGTTCTAGCAATAGCAGCATTTATTTGTTTGCAACCACAAACTATTTTAGTTGGAGATAAATCAATAAATGCCTTACAGCAATCGTATTTAGGAAGTAATGGGATTTTCGTAGGTATGATTACAGCTATTGTTATTGGAATGGCATATTCGGCACTGATGAAAAAGAATATTAAATTAAAATTACCTTCTTCAGTTCCTCCTAATGTTTCTGAGTCCTTGAGTCCGACTTTTGTTGCAATGATTATTTTCTTTGGAGTATTTATTGTTCGATGGTTAGTAGGATTAACTCCTTATGGAAATATTTTCGATTTAGTTAGTGATGTTGTAGCTAAACCTGTCATGCTTTTTGGTGCAAATCCAATTGCTTTAATTTTATTCCACTGTTTCATGAATTTATGTTGGTTCTTTGGTATTCACCCAGCTCCTATTATAAGTGTATACCTTCCAGTATTGATGGCGGCGGGGACTGCAAATACAGAAGCATTTTTAGCCGGAACTCCGTCTGCAGAATTACCATTTTTAACATTTGGCCTATTATATGGTTTCTGTTATATCGGTGGAACAGGAAGTACTTTATCATTAGCTTTTGCGATGCTAAGTGCTAAATCAGAACGATACAAAGCCTTTAGTAAAATCGCAATTGTACCTAATATTTTTAATATTAATGAACCGATGATTTTTGGTGTACCTATTATGTTAAATCCAATCTTCTTTATTCCAATGATTTTAGTGAGTCTTGTTGGAGGCCTTATGGGCGTGATTTTCTTAGAAGTACTAAAAGTAGGTGATGCATTTAATCCGACTATTTCATTACCATGGGTAATGCCATCATTCATTAGTCCTTTTATTACTGGAGGATGGAAGTTAGGTCTAGCGATTCTTGCAGTGATAATTGTTCAATACTTTGTTTGGCTCCCATTCTTTAAAGTAGCTGATAATCAGGCACTACGTGAAGAACAATCATTATAAGCATAATCTACAAGGAAGGAAGTATTTATTATGAGAAAAATAGTTTTAGTTTGCTCAGCTGGTATGTCAACATCATTATTAATGACAAAAATGAAAGAATATGCAGATAGCATTAACTACGAAATTTCAGTTGAAGCTCATCCTGTATCTACAGTAGATGAAACGGGTAAGGATGCAGATGTTATTTTATTAGGACCCCAAATTCGTTTTAATTTATCTAAAGTTAAAAGTATGTTTCCGGAAAAGCCTGTTGAGGCTATGGATATTCAAGCATACGGAACAATGAATGGACAAAAGATTGTAGAACACGCAAAAACGTTGTTGGGAGATTAGAAAATGGAAGGAATTGAATTAGTATCTTTTCAAATAATTGCAGCAGTAGGTTCTGCACGTTCCTATTATATTGAAGCCATTCAAGAAGCTAAGAATGGTAATTTTGAAAGGTCGTTAGAATTAATTAAAGAAGGAGATAAAAATTTTGCTGAAGGTCATCATGCTCATGCTGGGCTTATTCAAAAAGAAGCTAACCAAGAAGCAATTGATGTCAAATTACTTTTGATGCATGCTGAAGACCAATTAATGAGCGCTGAAGGCTTTAGAATGATTGCTCAGGAATTCGTTGATGTATATAAACGATTTGAATCTCTTAAATAGCTTTGATTAAGAATGATAAGGAATTAAGCATAATTCAATTGCTTAATTCCTTTTTCGTTTTATTCATAAGCTAATTACCAGCTAAATCAACGCCCTTATCTTCTTTTTTTGCGCTAAAAGTGGTAGAATGGGTGAAAACCCTTGAAGGAGGAATTTTATGACAAAGAATTTTAAAGGGTACTCTTTAGTTGAAAAAAGAGACCTACCAGATATTCGTTCTGTAGGTTATTTGTACAAACATGATAAGACTGGCGCAGAGGTCTTAGTTCTTGAGAATGAAGACGATAATAAGGCGTTCAATATTGCGTTCCGTACGCCACCGTATAATGATAACGGGATTGCGCATATTATCGAGCACTCTGTGTTAAATGGTTCGAAGAAATATCCATCCAAAGAGCCATTCGTGGAGTTATTAAAAGGCTCACTGAATACGTTCTTAAATGCGATGACTTATTCTGATAAGACGGTCTATCCGGTATCGTCTCGTAACCAAAAAGACTTCAACAACTTGATGTCTGTGTACTTAGATGCGGTATTCTATCCAAACTTCAAGCACGATCCACAAATCTTAATGCAAGAAGGTTGGCACTATCACTTAGAAAACGCCGATGATGAATTGATTTATAAAGGCGTGGTGTATAACGAAATGCGTGGGGCGTTCTCACAAGCGGACTCTGAATTATACCGTCTGTTTGAACCAACGTTATTCCCAGATACCGTCTACAAACATATTTCTGGTGGGATGCCTGCTGCAATTCCTTCGTTAACGCAAGAAGAGTTCGTGGCTTTCCATGACAAGTATTATCACCCAAGCAATGCGCGTGTGACGCTTTACGGAAACTTAGACTTAGACACAGCATTTGCGCAATTAACAGAGTACTTCGATGCGTTTGAGGCAAAAGACTACGCATTCGAATCTGTGGAACAAACACCGTTCAAAGAGCGTCGTGAATTAGAAGCACCATTCTCAATTTCTAAAGACGAACCAACAGAAAACAAATCGCTCTTAGCGTACATTTGGGCTGCTGGTAAGGGCACCAACTCTGAAGAACTCATCGCGCTTGGCGTATTAGATGAACTCCTTCTTGGTTCTAACACGGCTCCAATTAAGAAAGCTCTCTTGAAATCAGGCCTTGGTTCAGATGTGTCTGGTGGATTTGGGGCAGCAACGTACTCACCAATCTTTGAAATCGTCTTAAAAGATACGAATCCAGAAGCGAAAGACCAATTCGTGTCGATTATCGAAAACGAGTTGAAACGATTAGTAGCTGAAGGCATTCCGCAAAAAGCGATTCAAGCAGCCCTCAATAAAGCAGCATTCCGTTATAAAGAATTAACAGCGCTCGAAGGGGCAACTCCTAAAGGAATCTTGTATTCATTGAACTCCCTCACAAGCTGGTTATACGGCGGGGATGTATTCGCAACGTTTGAATACCAACGCGTGTTAGATAAGATGCAAGAAGAAATGGCAAACGGCTACTTCGAACGGTTAATCCAAACGACTTTACTCGACAATACGCATGCAGCGGTTATCACTTTAGCGCCAGAGCCTGGACTTGTGGACCGCAAGGATGAAGCGTTGAAAGAAGAGTTAGCGGCCTATAAAGCGTCTCTTTCAGATGAAGAAGTGGCAGCTCTTGTTGAACAAACGCAACAACTCTTAGAACGTCAAACGACTCCAGATAAGGAAGAGGATTTGGCAAAATTACCAAAACTCTCGATTGAAGATATCGACCGCGAAGTGAAGCCACTGCCATTAACGGTGGAAGCGGAAGAGGGCAAACCAACCTTCTTACACTACGAAGACTTCACAGCCGGCATTTCTTACGTGAAGTATTACTTCGATTTATCAGGCGTGAAGACAGAAGATATTCCAGTCGTGGCCTTCTTAACAGAAGTACTCGGGGAAGTCGGAACCGAAAACTTCACAGACGAAGCCCTCAGTACAGAAATCGACTTCTACACAGGTGGCATCGGTACCAACGCGACGGTCATTACGGAATCAGTAGCGGACAACATCTACTATCCTAAATTCACCGTAAGCGGTAAGGCGTTGTCTGAATACCAACCTCAACTCTTAAGCTTGATTGAAGAAATCGTTCATCGTTCAAACTTAGACGATGTAGAAAAGATTAAAGAGCTCTTACTCAATGTGAAAGCAGACCTTGAAATGAACTTCAACTATGGCTCACACGTGGCGGCACTTCGTCGTTTAGAATCTTACTACTACGAAGGTGCGAAATACTTACAATCGCTTGAAGGAATCGACTATTACGACTTCATTTGCGATGTGGTCGCTGGTTTTGATGCGAACCCGCAAGCGTTTATCGACCGTTTGAAAGCTGTGTTAAAAACGATTTTAACAACAGACCAATTAGTAGCTACTTTTGTCGGAAGTAAAGAGGACTTAAATCACTTCAAACAAGTGTCTGAGAACTTCTTCAAGCACCTAGGGACTCACAAGGTTGAAAAACAAGTCTTCACGAATCCAGTAGAAGTGTTAAACGAAGGATTCAAGACAGCCCAAGAAATCAACTATGTCGCAAAAGGGTATAACCAAACGCTTCTTGGGGTGCCAGTGAACGGCATGAACTTATTCTTGAAATCAGTGCTAGGACTCGATTACTTATGGAATACGGTTCGTGTTCAAGGTGGGGCATACGGCGGTATGAGTGTTATCACGGATAAAGGGGACGTCGCAGGTCTTTCTTACCGCGACCCGAATATTGTTGAAACGCTCGAACGATATGATGGACAAGTAGAGTACTTAGAAAACTTCAACTTATCACAAGCAGAGTTTGAAAAGAACTTGATTGGAACCTTCAGCACGATTGACCGTCCACTTTCAGCTGCTCAAAAAGGGACGGTGGCCTTTACGCGTTACTTCACGCATCTAACGCAAGAGAAGGTGCAACAGTTCCGCGATGAAATCTTAGCGGTCACTCCTGAAAAGGTACGCGCATACGCTCCAACGATGAAAGCCATCATGGACCAAAATGCGTTTGTTGTGATTGGAAATGATACGAAGATTGAAAACCATAAAGACATCTTCAAAAACATCCGTAACT
>ENA-OWLZ01000109-OWLZ01000109.1-metagenome-genome-assembly--contig:-NODE-109-length-22129-cov-13.170517_pt1 | contig 22129 bp, 19 predicted proteins | sample MGYA00245341_ERZ651117 | MGnify/ENA primary metagenome ERZ651117 (study PRJEB26857, sample SAMEA4031763) | metagenome | biome: human; feature: oral; material: saliva | place: Philippines | collected 2014... | reverse complement strand
CCAAACCGGGAACTGTTGCTAGAAGCGTCAGCACTACCGGAATAAGCATCACTGCACCTGCAAGAACAAATAATTGTGAGACCTTGTTAGGAACTCGTTCATCGTCTTTATAATAGAGAGCGCTCTTTATGGCTACAATGAATACTAGAGTATTGAATATCCACATCCCATATCGAGCGGTATTCTCCATCCAATCACTTTTTGCCATCGCCGCAAGGGCTAATAGAAATGGTGTTAATACTGAAAAACCACCTCCAACAAGACCAACAACCGCACTAATGAGGGCCCATCTTTTATCTTTCATCAAATAGCATCTCCTTTTCATCGGTTTTACCGAATGTTCTATACCCTACATTCCACCATTATGCTTTAAAGTTCTTCAAGCAGACAGCATACCCAATACCACTGACAATCGATAGAAGAGCCGCAAATTGTATCGATATAAAAATGAGAAAGAAGGGATCCTGTCCCAAAAAAATGAAACTAAACAACCAATTTACCGCTTCATTTAAAATGGGGATTCTAGGTAGAATTTCAAGAAAGACTGAGACACATCCGATAGTCCCTGTTACGACAAATGCATTCGCTACGAATGTAGAAACTCTGTCATCATCTTTATAGTAAAACTTACTCTTCAACCCCACAAAGAAAATCGCCAAATACGTACACAACATAAGAAGGAGTATTGAATTTAACACCGTTCTCTTTGCTCCAATCCCTGCTGCGATTAGCCCTAAGGGAGACACCATTAAAAACGCCCCTCCAATAATGCCCACAAAAGCACACCAGATTGCCCATTTTTTACTTTGCATGTTCTTTTCTCCTTTAAATCTTTATTTCTCAAATTTCTTTAGGCACATTGCATAATAAATGCCGCTGATAACGGATAAAATCGCTGATAGAAACATTAGAATGAGCGCACGTCCAAAGCCATCACTTCCGTCAAATAGCGCAGTTAGAATCCAATCAAAGAGTCCGCTGATGATTGAAACATTTGCCGACCCAATCAGTAAGCTTATAACGAAGCCTACCCCACTTGAGGCTACAAACAGCTTGGCCATCACTGGATTCACTCGTTTGTCCTTTTTATAATAGAACGCACTTTTCAATGCTACGAAAAAGATAATGGCAAACGTCGCGACTAATAAAGCAAGGGATGTCAGTGCCCCCGAACGACTGGCACCAATCCCAGCCGCAAATAAAGACAATAGGAAAAAGAGCGCTAAAGGCCCTCCTACGATGCCTACAAACGCACTAATTTGTGCCCATCTTTTCTGAGTCATATTCTCATCTCCTTTAACGGTCGAATCGATGTAACGAAATTAAATATCCAGCTCCAGAAATCAATCCCAACAGTCCAGAAACTCCACCCGTAATAATGAGAATGGAGCCCATTCCACCGATTTGCATCGTCCAATGATTGATAGTTGTTAACCCTGGAATATAGGAAAAGAGAACGGGAAGTGTAGCAATGACTCCTAAACTTGCCGCCAGTAAAAAGATTTTCGTAATCCAATACGGAACTTCGCCCGTCTTTTTATAATAGCGATGACTCATTCGAGCAACAATGAACATCACCCAAATATACACCACTAGAAATAGAAACATCATCTGCGTCCGTTGAAGAAGTTCAACCATTTCATTTGATGCAGTCGTAAATGGAAAAATAATGCTAAAAATGACGATTGAAAAGATATTTGGAATTACATACGTTGGAGCCACAAAGATGAGGCCACCCCACACAATTCCTAGTATTCCGCTTAATAGCGCCCATAATTTTGATTTTTTCGGTTGTTCTACAACTTGCACTCACAACGCCTCTTTTCTTCTTGTTTCCCTTATTTTATCACAACTACTCATGTCTCTTTTTTCGAAAATTCTTTAACGAAAGTAAATACCCTATCCCTGAAATCCCACTAAGGATTCCTGAAAGACATACCATCGCTAGTAGAGGTAATACAAATCCACCTACTGGGGTGAATTGCTCAACGAAAGCATCCCAACTTAACAAAATCGTAAAAATATAAGGTAGTGTAGAAGCACCACCAAGAATTCCTGCAATTAGAAGCATCTTTGACACCCCACGAGGCACACGTTTATCCTTGCGATAATAAATAAAACTCATCCACGAAATCAAAAATATTGCCCATATCATCACTATCGCCATAGACAGAACTTGTTGTTGATAAAGCAACTCCCCTCGGAATCCTTCTTTGACAACTGTAAGTGGATAAGCAAAAAGAAAAATGCTCCCCCAAAGAGTCTTTGAGTCCATCATAATTGGAGAAAGGCCAACAAAAAGTCCCCAAACAACTCCTGAAATTCCACTGATGAACGCCCAATTTTTTGTTTTTTCAAATGTATCGTTTTGCAATTTCCAATACCTCTTTTCTTCTTACTTCCCTTATTTTATCACAACCGCTCGCCTCGTAGAAGAAGATCCCCAACAAAAAGCACTTGCGCCAGATAACGCAAGTGCCTCATTCATTTATCCTTTTACAGCAATCGCTTGGATTTCCACAAGCGCATTCTTTGGTAAGGCTGCTGCTTGGAAAGCCATACGGGCTGGATATGGCGAAGCAAAATACTCGCCATAGACTTCATTCATCTTCGCAAAGTCATTGATGTCTGCTAGTAGCACAGTTGTCGATACGACCGCGTCCATTCCAACCCCTGCGCTTTCTAAAATTGCGCGGATATTTTTCAACGATTGATGAGTTTGGCTGGCAATATCACTTCCTGCAAACTCCCCTGTTTCAGGCACGATTGGTAACTGTCCAGAGACGACAATCGTTTCTCCTGTGTAGGCTACTCCTTGTGAGTAAGGCCCGATTGCTTTTGGAGCCTGTTCTGTTTGAAGTACTTTTTTTGTCATGGAAATCCTCCTAGTCTAATGGTGGCACAGTGTCCACGAATACATATTTTTTCATACGGTCAAATGCTTCTACAACACGCGCGTACGGCAACGCGAGGTTGATACGGATACATCCTTCGCCGAAGAACATCTTGCCGTCTTGCCAAGCCACGCCGACATCCCAGCCGCGTTTTTCGAGCTGTTCCAGCGTCAGATTGTGCTTTTCTAAAAACTTGGAACAGTCGATAAAGAGCATATACGTGCCTTCAGGTTTGGTCACTTCCACGCCGTCAAATTCACGGTGAATAAAGTCGCAAGCATAGTCGGCATTCTTCTCGATGACCTCACGCAACTCTTCCAGCCACTCATATCCTTCTTCTTGATACGCCCCGATTAACGCATGCATCGAGAGCACATTCATCGCGTTATAATGCGGCTTCATCCCTTTGGATTTCACGCGGTCTCTTAACGCATCATTGTAAATCACATGATAACTCCCCACGAGCCCTGCCAGGTTAAACGTCTTACTTGGCGCATACATGGCTACTGTGCGATTCTTCGCATCCTCTGAAATCGACTGCGTTGGAATATGTTTATGGCCTTTAAAAATAATATCCGACCAAATTTCATCTGACACAACAATCACATCATACTTACGGTAAATCTCCATCGCACGTTCAATTTCTTCTTTCTCCCATACACGACCACTCGGATTATGCGGTGAACAGAAAATCGCCACATGAATCTTATGCGCTTTGATTTTTCGTTCCATATCCTCGAAGTCCATACGGTAAACACCCTGCTCATCTTTCACAAGCGGGCTATGCACGGCCTTCAATCCATTATCGTTTAACGACTGCGTAAATCCGACATAGGTTGGGCTATGCACTAAAACGGCATCCCCAGGCGCAGCGTATGACGTTAAAGTCGATACGACTCCCCCAAGCACCCCATTTTCATGACCGATATGCTTGCGCGTTAATCCTGTCACTTGATGGTGGCGTTTATGCCACTGGATAATGCTCTCATAGTACTCTTTGGAAGGCATGAAGTACCCGAAAATCGGATGTTCCAATCGTTTTTGCATTTCCGAAATCACAGTTGGCACCGTTGGAAAACTCATGTCCGCAATCCACATCGGAATCACATCGAAGCCTTTTTTCGGTCTATCTGGCGACTTCCCTGGAATCAACCCCAGCCCATCAACCGCCAGCGCGTCCATCCCACATCTGTCATATTCCGTTGTAAAATCAAATTTCATCCGCAAAACCTCCTTGATTCTCCCCACCATTATACACCGTCCCCCGCCTCCACTCAACGCCCGCAAAGAACTCAGTCGGTACCTGCTTTTCATAAAACGCGTGATTTTCGATGGAAAAAGTAATATAGGTTTGCGTTGCAAAAAAAATCCTTGGACTCTATAGTCATAGAAATGGGAGCAAGACAGAAGAAACTTGTTTCTTCGTCGTCTTGCCCCCGCAAAGACAAATAGGATTGACCTAGCCTAAGAAGGCGAAAGTCAATCCATTTGTCTACTGCGTCTAACTCACCTCAAGCTAACCACCATTAGCAGTCCATTTGAAGCTTGGTAGGAGACAAGACCTAGGCTCAGTCCGGTGCAGTTGTTTCTATCACTTTTTAAATACTAATCCCGTTCCTTGCCAAAGATGAAGTGCGGACTCCGCCAAACGATATCACGTGATAACTGCGCATCACAAAATAGGTTAAAAAAAGAAGTCTCCCTAGGACTCTATAGTATGAACAATAGAGAGATGCAACCGATGTGAACTACTGCCGCTGTGAAATTTATTTCCAAGCGGCAGTTTGAAGCTCGGTAGGAGCCAAGACGTAGACTTGGCCCGGTGCCTCTATTGTCAATACTATAAAGACGTCCTAGGGAGACGCAGTTTTAACCTATTTCTTCATCGCTGAAATCACGCGATAGCCTTTTTGCGCGATAAGATCCGCCACTTCATCGGGCTCTGTCGAATCCACATGAAGCACCACTTGCACCTTCCCATCGCGATGGTATACAGAAATCGTCGAAACGTTCACGTTGTTTTCGCGCAATACATTGGAGATTTCTTCCAGAGGACCTGGTTTATCCTCATTGATTTCAATAAATAAACGAGACCCTGGAGTGTTGTATCCAGAAATTTCGATAAACGCATCGAAAATATCTTTGTCGGTAATAATTCCTTCAACGTGCCCACGCGCATCTACTACTGGTAGGACGCCAACATTTTGTTGACGCATTAGAGACGCTGCTTCTTCTAATAATGTATGAGCCTTCACTGTTAAGACTTGCTTTTGCATAATTTCACTCGCAACTGTCTTGTTTAGTAAGTAGTTTAACTCATGCATCGATAGGCTTGTCGCCATTGAAGGTGAGTGACCTGCCACTAGTTCCTCTGTAAGTAAGCCGACTAATTTCCCGTCTTCCACAACTGGCAAGCGGTGAATGTCGTGCTCCTTCATTAAGTCTAGAGCTTTCATCACCGTTGTTTCAGGCGTTACTGTAATAACATTGGTTGACATATAATCTTTAACTTCCATGATTAGCCTCCTAGATATGCTTTCTGAATTTCATCACTTTCTAACAACTCTTGTCCTGTACCGCTTAATACCACTGATCCAGTTTCTAGTACATACGCACGATTTGAAATCGACAATGCCATTTTCGCATTTTGCTCGATTAAAAGTACCGTTGTCCCAGTTTTTTGGATTTCTTGAATGATTTTGAAAATCTCTCGGATGAAGATTGGCGCCAACCCCATTGAAGGTTCATCCAACAATAATAGTTTTGGACGGCTCATTAACGCACGGCCCATCGCTAGCATTTGTTGTTCCCCACCGGAGAGTGTTTGCGCATCTTGGTCTTTCCGTTCTTTCAAGATTGGAAAACGTTCGAAGACAGCTTCCATATCTTTTTGAATTTCTTCTTTATCCTTGCGTAAAAATGCCCCTAGTTCAAGGTTTTCTTTTACCGTTAAGCCTGGGAATACGTGACGACCTTCTGGCACTTGCACGAGCCCTTTCTCAACGATTTTCTTCGCAGATGTCGAAGCGATGTTCTCACCTAAGTAAACGATTTCACCTTCTGAAGGACGGATAAGGCCTGATACAGTCTTCAAGATGGTGGACTTTCCGGCACCGTTTGCCCCGATAAGAGACACGATTTCCCCTTCATTGACGGTAAAATCCACATTACGTACGGCTTGAATCATTCCGTAATGAACTGATAAATTTTTAACTTCTAACATCTACTCACCTCCTAAGTACGCTTTAATTACTGCTGGATTTTGTTTGATTTCTTCTGGAGTTCCTTCTGCAAGCAATCTTCCATATTCCAACACGTAAATGCGTTGGCAAATTTTCATAACAAGCGACATATCATGCTCGATTAACACCACTGTTAAATCGAACTCGGCTTGAATTTTAGCAATCAATTCTGTTAATTGAGCTGTTTCTTGAGGGTTCATCCCTGCTGCAGGCTCGTCTAAGAATAAGATTTTTGGTTTTGTCGCTAAGGCACGAACGATTTCCAATTCACGTTGTTGCCCGTAAGCTAAGTTTTTCGCCTTTTCATCTTTAAGTGTATCTAACTCAAAAATCTTTAGCAATTCAATCGCTTCTTCGCGCATTTTTGCTTCTGTATCATAGTATTTCTTCGTACGGAATAAGGTAGAAAACAATGAATCGCTTGAGTGCGCGTGCATGGCAATCATTACATTTTCGAGTACCGACAAATCTTTAAATAAACGAATATTTTGGAAGGTACGCGCCATTCCTAAGCTTGTACGCTTGTAGGGTGGAAGTCCGTTTAAGTTTTTCAACTGCCCGTCTACTTCTAAGCTAACCGTTCCTTCTGTTGGCTCATAAACCCCTGTTAACAAGTTGAAGAAAGTCGTTTTCCCAGCCCCGTTTGGCCCGATGAGTCCGATTAACTCGCCTTTGTTTACTTTCATTGAAACGTTAGAGACCGCAGAAAGTCCGCCAAAGTTTTTTGTTAGTCCATTAACTTCTAATAACATTACTTCCCACTCTCCTTTGTTTCTTTCTTCTTAGAAAACTTGAAGTCTCCTAGTTTGAATTCCCAAGTTCCAAGTAAGCCACCTGGGCGGAAAATCATAATTAAGATTAACGCTACCGCATAGATGATCATCCGTAATTGTCCAAATGGTTGTAGGACAAGGTTGATGATTCCCAGTAGTACGGCTGCCACAAATGAACCTGTGAAGCTTCCGATACCACCGAATACCACGATAATTAATACATCAATCGATTTCAAGAACGTGAAGTCGCTTGGTGTTACCGCTCCTAGAGTTGTTGCAGAAAGCGTTCCGCCAATACTTGCAGTAGCTGCTCCAAGTACGAAGGCCAAGATTTTGTATTTTGTCACTTGAACCCCCATGGATTCTGCAGCGATTTCGTCTTGTAAGACCGCATAAGTGGCACGACCTGCACTACTGAATGTGTAGTTCAAGATTAAGATAGTTGTGACTACGAGAGCGATATATGTAATCGTCCATGTGTTTGTTAAAGGCACCCCGCTAATACCAGCAGCACCGTTTGTAATTTTCATGTTTGTCACGGCTACACGGATGATTTCCGCAACCCCAAGTGTGGCAATCGCTAGGTAGTCCCCTTTTAAACGAAGGCTTGGTAACCCAACAAGGAAAGCGACCACAACAGAAATCACAACGCCGACTGCCATCCCAGCAAATAACCCAGGAAGACCGTTTATCATTTTCCCAAGAATCGCACCGCTATAAGAACCAATCGCGATAAATCCAGCATGTCCTAGTGAGAACTGTCCGGCAACCCCAAGAATGAGGTTCAATCCAACAGCGTAGATGATATTGATCATGATATTAATGAAGGTACTTTCGTAGTAGAAGTTAATGACTCCTGTTTGTACAAGTACGAAAAGAAGAGCGTACATTCCTAATACGAATAGTGTCCAACGAATATTCTTCTTATGAAATCTTTGCATCTTCTTCACCTACACTTTCTCTCTGACATTTTTACCAAACAATCCAGCTGGTAACACGATTAAAATAATGAATAATAGGAAGTAAACCACTCCGTCACGGTATGGTGAGTAACCGAAGTAGCTGACCATTGTTTCTAGTAGACCGATGAGGTAACCACCGACCATGGCCCCAGGAATGCTTCCAATACCGCCAAGCACGGCCGCTACGAAGGCTTTTAGTCCGAAGGTAACCCCCATTGTTGTTGAAATGGTATTGTAGTACACTCCAACAAGAACGCCGGCAATCCCGGCAAGCGCTGAACCGAGCGCAAATGTAAATGAGATTACACCGTCTACGTCAATCCCCATCAGTTGAGCTGCTTGCTCATCCACGGCAACCGCACGCATGGCTTTCCCCATTTTTGTATAACGAACGATAAATTGTAATAGCACCATTAAGACTATGGTCACTCCGAAAATCAAAATCTGCTTTCCATTCACAGAAATGTCTCCGAATAATGTAATGGTTTCAGTTCCGAAGTCTGAAGGAAACGGACGAGATTCCGCTCCAAAGAAATAACTCATTGCATTTTCTAATAAGAAAGACACCCCGATTGCCGTAATCAACGCAGCTACACGAGTCGAATTACGAAGCGGCTTGTAGGCCACACGTTCAATCACAACCCCTAAAACCGCACAGGCAACCATCGCTACTAAGAGCGCTACGAATACATTCATCTTCAAGACCATTACGGCAAAATATCCAATAAACGCCCCCATCATGTACACATCACCATGTGCGAAGTTAATAAGCTTAATTGTCCCATAAACCATGGTATACCCAAGCGCAATCAATGCATAAATACTTCCGACTGCAAGCCCGTTTACCAATTGTTGAACTAACAACTCCATATATTTTCTCCTTTCAACTCTATCCTTATCTAGTGGAAAAGAGAGGCAGAAGTCCCCTTCGTGCCTCTCTTGACAAATACTGTTATAACTAAAATTACTCAGCTGAGTACTCTTGAGCACTTACTTCTTGTCCGTTTTGGAACTCGATTACAACTGCTGATTTCACTGGTGTGTGGTCTGCACCCATTGAGAATGTACCTGTTACACCGTCGAAGTCTTTTGTTTCTGCTAACGCTTTTGTGATTGCTTGAGGATCCGTTGAGCCAGCAGTTTCGATAGCTTTCATTAACAATTGAGTTGCATCATAACTTAAAGCAGCGAAAGTATCTGGGTTTGAACCATATTTTTCTTTGTACGCTTTAACGAACGCTTGAACGTCTGCATCATCACTTAATGTTGAGAAGTGTGAAGTGTAGTAAACGTTAGAAAGGTTTGAACTGTTTCCTGCTAATGCTGCTAACTTGTCACTTGCAAGTCCGTCCCCACCAACGATTGGTTGAGTGATACCCATTTCACGTGCTTGTTTGATGATTAGACCCACTTCTTCGTAGTAACCAGGAACATATAATACATCGAAGTCTTTAGATTTCAATGTTGTTAACACTGCTTGGAAGTCTGTGTCTTTTGATTGGTAATATTCACGAGCAACGATTGTTCCACCGATTTTGCTGTCAGTGTAAGTTTTTTCAAAGGCGTCTGCTAACCCTTTAGAGTAGTCATTACCTGTATCTTGTAAGATGGCTACTTTAGCATTCCCGAATTTCTTGTTTACGAAGTTCGCTCCTACAACCCCTTGGTAGCTGTCAGAGAAACATACACGGAAGATGTATTCATATACTGAAGATGCATCTTCTGCGTTTTTCAATGTCACGCCGTCCCCTGTTGTTGCTGGGAAGACTGTTGGGATTTTTGCTTGTTCGTTTATTGGGATGGATACGGAAGCATTCCCTGTTGTTGCTGGTCCGACTACGCCAACCACGTTCTCAGAAGCTAATTTCTTCGCTACAGAAGCCACTTCTGTTTTGTCTGATTTGTTATCGTATGAAACGTATTTTAATTCCTTATCTAATAACGTCCCTTTTTGCTCAACCGCTAATTGAGCTGCGTTGTTCATGGAAGTCCCGTAAGTCGCTACGTTCCCTGTTAACTCGAAGTTCCCTCCGATTTTGACTGTATTACTATCTGCTGCGTTTCCACAACCTGCTAAAATCGCTGCAACCACAGCGCCTAATGTGAATTTTTTTAATTTCATAAGATCCCTCTTTTCATGGATGAATTTTTCAACTTGATAGCAGTATATAATATTCTGACAATTCATGCAACAAAAAAGAATAATTTTTTGAAAAAATATTTTTGTTTTCATATACAGCGTTTTCATTTTCATGTTTAATGAGTTTATTCTATCTATTCCACTTGAAAATAGATACAAATTACCCTTAAAATGTGATATATTGTTATTTAATAAATAGTGTGTGACACAACTAACAAGAAAAGGGAGAAAGAAATGAGAGCATTACTTTCAAAAAATCAAAACCGACAAATTGATATTGTAGATTATTTAGTCCAAGCAAATGGCTGGGTCCATATTGACGAACTTGCGAAGACTTTTAAAGTATCTACTCGTGCCATCAAAATTGACCTCGCCTTTTTACGGGATAAAATCGATGGGTTAGACATCTTGTTCTCCACTAACGGCGTGCGTATTGAATTACCGCAAAACTTAAGTACGGAAGTCGTTTATCCTTACTATTATTCACATTCTATTTGCTTCGAAATTCTGGAACTGTTATTCCTACACGAAGAAACCACTGTTGCAGAAATGACACAAAAGCTATTCATTACGACTTCCACCTTGAATCGTTACATTCAAAAAATCAACAATAGCTTAAAGAAAAAATTCGATTTCCAAATCTCGAAGAAAAACTTGCAATTCGTTGGAAACGAACAAGATATCCGTTTCTTCTTCGTACAATACTTTGCAGAAAAGACTGGCTTCTTCGAATGGCCATTCGACTTTGTAGATGAAGCTTCTCTTGAAAAAATTCTCGTCGACCTCTTTAAGTCGTCGAGCTTCCCACAAAGTTTTGAAGGCTATCGTGTCTTCAAGATGATTTTCACGGTTAACTTCTTCCGCGCTTATCAAGGACATTTTGTACAAAACATCGAAGCGAAAGATAAATTCTACGATTATTACAACCAACTAGACGGCTTAGACGAAATCGTCGAACAATTCGTCAAAGAAACTGGATTAATGGTGACTCCAGAAATCTTAGAACAATCATTCTCGATTTTCTTACAGCCACACTTCTTCTTAAACCTAGAAGAGTTCTCAGCGGCAAGAAAAGAAAATGTGCGAGACCGACTTTCTTTCGATACATTAGTGACGAATATTCAAAGTTTAGAAAAATGCTACGGCTTAAAATGTGAGAACTATGATTTACTATTGTGGCACTTACACAACACTTCTCAATTAGAACGAATTGAAGTGCACTCAGACTTCATCTTATTCGATAAGAAGAAACCATTGATGAACTTCTTCAAATCGCTCTCGCCTGAGTTTTACAATGACGTTGCAGCCCTTTTAGAGCAGTATCAACACGAGATTAAAAATGTCAAACGCCAACGGAATATTTCGCATTTAATTTACACCTTCTATACGCACTGGGAAGGTCTAGTTTCTCAACTACAAGCGAAACAGGAGAAAATCAAAGTCCTTATCTTAAACGACTTCGATGAGTACTATCCAAAATTCTTGGCTTCTTATTTAGAACAAAATGCCGCCAACCGTTTCGAGTACCATACGTATGATGATTTAGAAATCTCATTAGACTTACTTGAAAAGACAGAATACAAGGTAATTTTAAGTAACTTCGCTATTCCAAAAATTAAAGGAAAGACGGTCATCTGTTCTCAAGATTTAAGCATGATCGATCTTGTAAACGAACTAAACAAACTATAAAACAACCTCCTCTGCAGCAAATGCAGGGGAGTTTGTTTGAGTTAAAAGAAAATCGAATTTTTTTGCAAAAAAATCCAGCGCTAGAAACCGCGCTGTTATCGCATTTTTGCAAAACAACAAAATAAAGCGTGATTCATCTTCACCCTACCAAATGATTCAAAAATGGCATAAAGACGGGATTTATGGAGAAGAAAAATGTTCTACTATAAATTGCCCGAAATTCACTTATAAGTGAATTTTGGGCAACGAGATTCCGCACACAAAAAAATGCTTGGAGAATGCTCTCCAAGCATTTTCTATTCCATTATTTCACTTCTGTATAACCGATGGCTTCTAATTTTTGCGTTGCCGTAGAAAAATCCGCAAACGTTGTTGAAATGACACGTGCGTCTTTAATTTCCATCTTGCCTTCTTCATTCGTTATAAGATTTGTAAATCCAACCGCATACACATTTTTGAATCCGAAGCTAGTTTCCACTTGAAGCGTCATTACTAAGTTCCCATTACCGCGAACAATATCATCCCCATACGAATATGAATTATCCACATTATTCGCTAGACCACGATAATAAGTTTTATCAAATGTTATCTTATCATTTCCGCTAAATTTCTTATTCACTTCTTCTTTTAGTTTTGCAATAATTTCGTCTTTGTTCTTAACGTCATCCAGTTTTTCAGCAACTGTCTTCAATCCTTTAACAGGAAGTGTGAAGCTTCCGTCGCCTTCTAATACATAACCTCTGTCTTCTAATAGGCTAGTGAAATTACCGTCTAACACGATTTTGGCATCTTTTCCGTTTTCTAATTTGCCATCATTTTCAACTTTGAAACGTAAGAATGACAATTTAGAATCTGTTACATGAACCGTTGCACGGCCACCTTTGTTAAAGCCTTCCACTTCTAATGAAGTGATTTTCGCTAATTCTTCAGCCGTTAATTTTTTCGCTTCTTTTAAGCCGCTCACTTTTACTTTTGTTTCTTTTGGAAGGTTAAAGTATTTTTCAGCATCTTTATCTGAAGCGAAGGTGAAGGTAATTTCTTCGTCGTTTGATAACCCCTCTGTCTTACTTGGTGTTACTTTCACTTTTGTTGCAGCAACACGAACTTCTGCTTCTGTTTTCGCATCTGCTTTAGGGTTTGCAACTAAGAACTCTTTTACTAACTCTTGAGTATCTACTTGATATACAAGTTCCCCTTTTGTATCTAATCCGGTAAAAGTTGTTTTGATGGAGTCACCAGCGTCTACTTTTTTTACGCCACAAGCCGCAAGTAATACAGTTGCTACTAAACAAAATAATGTTAACAGTCTTTTTTCATGATTCCTTCCTGAAAAGCTTTTCTATTATTTGATTACTTTCACCATTATAAGTTCTGGTACATAATTTTTTAATATCATTTCGTATCGACTTGCTCTTCTTTTCCGTTCATGCTAAGGTGAATCTAACGAATTTTTATACTCGTCGGAGGCTTTATGAATCAAAAAATTCCTGTATGGAAAACCATCCGCTTTACGCTAACAAATTTAACGCAGAACAGCTGGATGTATTTACGCAATTCCATCTTTTTACAATTTTTTATTTCCGTGTTTGGATTCGGCTTTTTAACACTGATTTTTCGTGGAATGCTCTTTATCACTGGACAATCCAATTTAAACTTCTCGAATTTTAAGACTGTGTTATTAAGCCCACGGTCTATTCCATTATTACTTTTATATTTACTTGCATTCGCGTTTCTCATCTTCATGGAGTTCTCGATTCTCATCTTCATGATTTACGGAACGATTCGAGGCATTCATTTTTCATGGCGTAGCAGTATTAAAAACGCATTTAGTGAACTCAAGCAATTATTGAACGGCCATTTTATTACGTTCTGGCTCTATTTTTTAACACTCTTGCCGATTATTAATATTGGGGAATTAACGTTTATCTCGAAAAAAATTGTAATCCCTGAATTTATTACGGGTGAAATCACTAAGACAAGTAGCGGAATGATCTTCTACATTGGACTCATCGCCGTACTTCTCTACCTCCACGCACGCAGCGCCCTTGCGATTCCACTTCAGATTCTGACCGACCAGCCCTTTACAAAAAATATCGTCACGAGTTGGAAGTTGACGAAGAAGAATGTTGTTCGCTTGCTCCTAATTTCGGCAGTCGTCGAAGGGGTACTAGCGATTCTCGTTATTTTTATCTCCATCGGAAGTGTCGCCCTCGTTGAATTCTTAGACCCAAACGGCTCCAATACACTTCTCTTAAGTAGCGTGTTAGCCATTGCCAAGTTGCTACAAGGCTTCATTATCCTTTATACAAAGGTCGCTACGTTTATCTTTATGACGAAAATCATTCATGACCATAAATTAGCTTCTCTTGAAGTGTACCATCATCATGAAGAGATTAAACATAAGCGTACAATCGTGACTGCCTTTGCTCTTCTCTTTGTAACAGGAAGCGGGGTTCTAACGACGCTTGCCAGCTATAGAACAGAGTCGACCAACGATCCTATCATCATCGGTCACCGAGGGTATGTCAGTGAAGCCGTTGAAAACTCGATTGAAGGATTAAAAGCGGCCAAAGAAGCCGGCGCCAACATGGTGGAGATGGATATTCTCCTCACAAAAGACAATCAATTCGTCGTGATGCATGACTATAATTTGAAACGATTAGCAGGAGTGAATAAACGCGTTCAAGACATGACTCTAGATGAAGTTCGCGGTCTTCCCATCGAACAAGACGGATTCACGAGTCACATCCCTACTTTTGAAGAGTTTTTCCAAGCCGCCAAAGAAATCGGTATGCCACTTGTCATCGAGCTCAAGCCACATGGCGGCGAACCTGCCAACTATGTAGATCTTTTCATCGCAAAATACAAAGAGCTCGCCATCGACAACTCCAACAAAGTCATGTCACTTGATTTGAAAGTCATGGAAGAACTCGAGGAAAAAGCTCCCGAAATCACGACTGGTTTCGTAATCCCAATCCAATTTGGGGGCTTTGGGGATGCGAAGGTGGATTTCTACGTGGTGGAAGACTTTTCTTACCAGGAACTGGCGGTACTGCATGCGCAAGAAACAGGACATGAGGTGTTTGTCTGGACCATCAATACGGAGGAGGCCCTCGAGAAATACGTGGATAGCCCGGTAAACGGAATCATCACTGACCAAGTCTCACTCGCCAAAGCCATTCAACAAGAGCACCTAACCAACAACAGTTTAATGGACCGCTTCTTACGTACGTTGAATGTGAGTATTGCTAAATAAAATAAAATAAAAACACTACTAGCTCCTTTGGAGGCCTACATAGTAGTGAGAACAGCTACACCGGATTGAGCCGAAGTCTCAATTCCTACCGAATTTCAAACGGACTCTAGAAAATGAATTTCAAGAGTCCGTAATTCTCTTCGGTTGCACTCGCTATTCTCACTACTATAGTCTCCAAGGAGCTTTCGTGTTTTTATTTCGCTGCTTTTACTCTGCATAGAACCTGTGCATTGACTATTGTTGGGTGGAGTTTTAAATGGATTGTGAGTGCGACTTGGTCTGTGTGAAGCGTATTTCTGGATGGCAGGGAAAGGGAACCGAAGCGGAAGGTGCCTAGTACTTTCTCCTCCATTTTGGGGTCCCCAGCGGACAAACTTTGAAGTGCTTGCCCAACTGAAGAGGAAAATAAAAAGGATTTGTTCCAATAAAAAGATGCGCATATTCAAAATAAATAAGCGGAGGGCTTTCCAGACTCTATAGTAAAAGCTATAAGGATTTGCAGCCGAAATGAATTAGAGGGGCACTGCGGTTTATCCACAATGCCCCTCTTTGAAGTTCGGCAGGAGTTGAGACTTTGGCTCAACCCGGTACCCTTATAGCCTTTACTATGAAGATGTCTAGGAAAGTCCGAAGCTTATCCGGATACCCTTCTTCATCGGGCAAACTTTGAAACACTTGCCCATACTGGATGGCAACTATGAGAGAAAGCCAAGGGATACCGTTCAGTACAATAAACGTTCAAATACAAAAAAGCCTCTAACCGAAAAGACTTTCCACAACAAGGAATCCTTCGGATGTATAGTGGTAATCGTAAGGAATTCATAACCAATGTGAATTACTGACTCTAGGGGTTAACCCGTAGAGTCAGTTTGAAGCTTGGTAGCCAGGAGACTTGTGGCTCCTGGCGGTATCCTTACATTTACCACTATACAAACATCCGAAAGGATTCAAAAGTTGTGGAACTGCTCTTCCATATAGAGGCTTTTTAACTTTTAATAATTTTTATGAGGTACTACTTAAAGTATCCCTTGAGTTTCTCTACCCAATCTTTGTAACGCCACCCATGTATGGTACAAGTACTTCAGGGATTGTCACGCTACCGTCTTCGTTCTGATAGTTCTCAAGAATCGCTGCGACTGTACGTCCAACAGCCAACCCTGAACCATTCAATGTGTGCACCAATTCAATCTTGCCGCTGTCTTCACGACGGAAACGAATTTTCGCACGACGCGCTTGGAAGTCCACACAGTTTGAGCAAGAACTAATTTCACGGTAAGTATCTTGCGCTGGAATCCACACTTCAACGTCATAAGTCTTAGAAGCTGAGAATCCCATGTCGCCAGTACATAACACGATTGTGCGGAATGGTAAGCCTAATCCGCGTAATACATCTTCTGCGTTATCTGTCATTTTTTCTAATTCATCGAATGAATCTTCTGGTTTTGCGAATTTCACCATTTCTACTTTGTTAAATTGGTGAAGACGGATTAGTCCACGAGTGTCGCGGCCCGCACTACCCGCTTCAGAACGGAATGATGGGCTTAGCGCTGTGAAGTAGATTGGTAATTGCGCTTCGTCTAAGATTTCGTTTGCGTAGTAGTTTGTAAGTGGTACTTCTGCTGTTGGGATTAATGTTAAGTTGCGTTCGTCTGTTAATTGGAACACATCTTCTTTGAATTTAGGGAATTGACCTGTACCGTACATTGATTGTTCGTTAACCATGTATGGTGTGATCATTTCAGTGTAGCCATGTTTTTCAACGTGTAAATCAAGCATGTAGTTGTAGATTGCACGTTCTAGGCGAGCTCCAAGGCCTTTATAGTATAAGAAACGGCTTCCTGATACTTTAGCTCCGCGTTCAAAGTCTAAAATATCTAATGCTTCTGCCACTTCCCAGTGAGGTTTTGGTTCGAAGTCGAATACGCGCGGAGTTCCTTCACGGCGAATTTCTACGTTTTCTGTCTCGTCTGCCCCGACTGGAACGCCTTCTGCAGCTGTGTTTGGTAAGCGAGATGCGATGTATTCTACTTTTTCTTCCACTTCGGCTAAATGAGCGTCCGTTGCTTTGATGTCTTCGCCGACTTGTTTCATTTCAGCAATTTTTTCTGTTGCGTCTTCTTTATTACGTTTTAGAAGAGAGATTTCTTCAGTCACTGTATTGCGGTATTGTTTTAATTGTTCTGTTTTTGTAATGAGTGCGCGACGTTCTTCGTCTAAGTCACGTAACTCTTCTACTGTTGCGCGGTCAACTCCACGGTTTCCTAGAGCTGTAGCCACTTCTTCAAAATTTTCACGAATGCGTTTGATATCTAACATTATGTTCCCTCCATTTTGTGTTTTCTGTATAAAAAAATACTCCGTCCCAGACAATTGTCTAAGGGACGAAGTAGAGTAATTTTCTTCGCGGTACCACCCGGTTTCAATGTTTCCATTGCGCTCATTTGTGGGATAACGGTTTTCTCCGGATAGCTTAATCAATGTTTTCGCTCTCGCACCGTATGTGGATTCGCTGGTCTCTCTTTACTAGTTTTCACCAACCACTAGCTCTCTACAAAAGGATCGCAGGTACTATTCATACTGTATCATTTGTCTAAAATTGTACACGTCTCTAGTGAAAAGTGCAAGCCTTTTAGCAAAAAACTATTCAGACGCTGCAGGCGAGAAGATATTTTGAATGTTATTCCAAATACCACCAAAGAAGTCTTGAACTTTATGAACCATTTGTTCTAAAAATCCTTTAGCTCCACGAATACTTTCTGTCACAATATTCGATGTTTCCACATCAAAAGCGGCTAAGGCTTCCACTGTCCCATGGTCTTTGCCATCGACATAACCAAGATTTTCTCCTGGCATTTCAAAGGTTAATGTTCCCACTGTTTGTCCAGCCGTAATTGGAGCTTTCACTTTCCCATCTTCTGTCTTCAACTCTTCTAATGGGGTGAAGCTAATTTTAATTTGGCTAAGTGCGGTTCCTTTTGGTACGGCCGCAATAAAGGTTTTTCCGTAATCCACGCCAAGCGTTTCTTCCGAACCACCTTCTAATTGGATTGGTGCTAAGTTTTGTACAGATTTTCCTGGCGCGCCAACGATTAACCCTTCATATTTTTTGAAAAGCTCATCTAAAATATGTCTCGTTACTTTGAAACGATTTAACGGCTCTTTAGAACCCATCGTTACGACAATGACCGAGAAGCCATTGCGTGTGGCAGTCGTCGTGATGGATGCCCCACTTGCATCACTCGTTCCAGTCTTCAATCCTGTAACCCCTTCGTATTCGAAGAGTAGTCCTGGAAGAAGGTAGTTAAAGTTGTCCATCTTCGTTGTTTCTGAACCATTTGGCCGGAATGTTTGTGTTGGAATCGAGGATATTTTTAAAATCTCAGGGAAATCATTCACTAAGTTCTTTGCGATAATGGCCACCGAACGGGCAGACATGCTATTTTCATCTTCATCACCATAGGAAGGATTCTTATCAGCTCCACTGTATTTATTTGGTAAACCTGTCACGTTGATGATTGTTGCGTCTTTAATGCCCCACTCATCGAGTTTGGCTTTCATTCGTTCAATCCATTTTGCTTCAGAACCACCGATATACTCGGCCACTGCTAATGTTGCGGCGTTGGCTGAATAGATCGAAATGGCATCAAATAATTCTTTAATCGTGTATTTTTCACTTGGTAGAAGTGGTACGTTGGATAAGCTATAGTTCGCACTCAGTTGATGAACACGATCGCTCACAGGAATTTGTGTTTCCCACGTCACTTCTCCATTTTTTATCGCTTCTAAAATTAAATATTGTGAAATCATTTTACTCATGGAAGCAATCCCACGAACTTCATCTTGATTATTTTGCATCAAAATTTTGCCGCTCGTTTGCTCGATTGCGATATAACTTTTTACATCTTCAATCGCAGCTGCTTCCTCTTTTGCTTTTGCGTCATCTTGCGCATAAATTGCTGGTGTTACCGTTGTTGCTCCTAACGCTAAAACGCTTAGTGCACAAACGATTTTCTTCACCCATGTACGAGGACCTTTCATTATATATATCTCCTAATTTCTCTCAAATTCTGCTTACTAATGTTACCGAAAAACGAGGGGAAAAACAATGGTAAACTGATTAATCTTTTATTACAAAATAGGAAGAATATTTTAATCTCATATTCGGTTCTTGTTCGAGCAATTTTCCATATTCCCACTCCTATGCGCTTCGTCTTTTTTTGGTGTATTACAACATTGTAATATTCGAAAAAAATCCTCCAAATTTTTACCTGAACAGAATGAAATAATCACTCTTTGTTTTACCCTTTTTCAAATTCATAAAAATTCCTATTTTTCGCAACATTTTTGATTGTAAGCGCTTGATATAATGATTTTACAACAATAAGGAGGGATGAAAATGAAAGTAGTCGTTGCTATCGATTCATTAAAAGGTAGCTTATCTTCACTGGAAGCAGGTCAGGCAATCAAGGAAGGCGTTCGGGTCGTATACCCAGAAGCTGACGTGATTGTTCGCCCACTCGCGGATGGTGGTGAAGGAACGGTCGAAGCTTTAGCCATCGGGATGGGAGGTGAACTCGTTCAGGTGAGCGTCACAGGTCCTCTTGGAGAAGCTGTTACTGCTCAGTACGGAATCTTAAAAGCGGACGGAGCGCGTCCAAAAACAGCAATTATCGAAATGTCTGCAGCAGCAGGAATTACGCTTGTCCCTGATGAAAAACGCAATCCAATGCATACTACCACTTACGGTGTCGGCGAATTAATTAAAGATGCCATCGATAATGGTTGTCGTCATTTTATCGTCGGAATCGGAGGCAGTGCCACAAATGATGGTGGTATCGGGATGTTACAAGCACTCGGATATGATTTTCTAGATAAAGACGGGGCTCCTGTTGGTTACGGAGGCTCGGGTCTTCAATCGATTGCTCGCATTAAGGGTGACAATGTTCTAGCAGAGTTGAAAGATTGTACCTTCCGCGTGGCTTGCGACGTAACAAATCCGCTCTGTGGTCCAATGGGCTCGAGTGCCATTTACGGCCCACAAAAAGGCGCCACTCCTGAAATGGTAGAAGAACTCGATGAGGCTCTTCTCCACTATGCAGAGCTATCCAAACAAACCTTTGACCATGCTGACCGCCTCTACCCAGGTACGGGTGCAGCAGGAGGAATGGGATTTGCGTTTCTCACTTATACCAATGCAGTTCTAGAGAGCGGCATAAAGATTGTCCTTGAAGAAACGAGACTCGAAGAAGTGATGAAGGATGCCGACTTTGTCATCACTGGCGAAGGGCGCTTAGATAGTCAAACTGCTCAGGGTAAAGCTCCAATCGGCGTGGCTCATCTTGCGAAAAAACACGGCAAGAAAGTACTCGCCTTTGCTGGATGCCTCACACCAGACGCAGGTGTATGTAACGAGAACGGAATCGATGCCTTCTTCCCTATTTTACGAAGAGTCATTACCGTTCAAGAAGCGATGGAAAAAGAAACTGCGCGCGAAAACATGATTCGTAGCGTGGAACAAGTATTTCGTTTAATTCAATCAGTTCAATAGGAGGAAACCAAAATGACATCACCAACCTTTTCAACATTAGGGGCCTTAATTGGACTCGTACTTGCCATTATTTTAATTGTTAAAAAATTTCATCCAGCCTACAGTTTAATCTTCGGCGCTCTTATCGGGGGATTAATTGGTGGCGGCGGACTTGTGGATACTGTAAATGCCATGGTTACCGGCGCACAAAGCATGATATCTCCTGTCCTTCGTATCATGACGAGTGGGATTTTAGCTGGGGCATTAATTAAGACGGGGTCGGCTGAAACGATTGCCGATACGATTATTAAAAAACTCGGTCAAAAACGGGCGATTGCGGCGATTGCGATTGCGACAATGATTATTTGTGCCGTTGGGGTCTTCATCGATATTGCCGTTATCACAGTAGCTCCAATTGCCATCGCCATTGCGAAAAAAGCAAACCTTTCTAAAGCAGGGATTTTATTAGCGATGATCGGTGGAGGTAAAGCCGGAAATATCATTTCACCAAACCCAAATACGATTGCCGCATCCGAAGCGTTCGGAATCGACCTTACAGCGTTGATGATGAAAAACTTAATTCCTGCCTTTGTCGCATTATTCGTGGCAATCATTCTTGCTGGAATTCTTGCTAAAAAAGGCGGCGCGCATGAATTTGACGGCGTAGACGAATCTGGAGCAAGCGGCGTGTCTCTCTCCTTCTTGAAAGCTATGCTCGGACCAATCGTCGTAATCACCCTTCTTGCACTTCGCTCGATTGCTGGAATTAGCGTGGACCCATTAATCGCACTTCCTCTTGGTGGATTAGTGACCATTCTTGTAACAGGCCATGCGAAAAACACTGTTGAATTCACTGAATTTGGTCTTAGCAAAGTCATTGGCGTATCGATTCTTTTAATCAGTACTGGTACCATCGCTGGAATTATCAAAGCTTCCGCATTGGATGCCGATATGATTGCTCTTCTTGAAGCAATGAACATGCCAGCCTTCGTCTTAGCTCCACTTTCTGGTATTTTAATGGGGGCTGCGACAGCTTCAACAACTGCTGGTTCAACCATTGCGTCTCAAACCTTCGCAGGTCCATTGACAGCAGCAGGCGTTCCAGCCGTATCAGCAGCAGCGATGATTCACGCAGGGGCAACCGTGCTCGACTCACTTCCACATGGTTCATTCTTCCATGCGACAGGCGGTTCTGTCTTCATGGCGATTGAAGATCGTATGAAATTAATCCCATATGAAGCCATTGTTGGTTTAACAAGCACGATTGTTGCAACGATCCTTTACTTAATTGGATTCTAAATAAAAAAACAGTACAAATGATTTCTACGAATCCTCACGGATTTCTTCATAGTAGCTGTAACGTTGTACCGGTTCGAGCCTTAGGTCTCTCACCTTTAAATACTCAAAGGGCGTATGGATTAAAAATCCTACGCCCTTTTTGAGTATTTAATACATATTCACGTTACTGCTACTATAGAATCCGTGAATTCTCCGAAATCATTTCAACCTGCTTCTGTTCTTTTTACGATGAACCATAACACGTTGCACATTCGCGCAATAAAAAAAGAGTCGCGCGGACTCTTTTGGAGTTAGGGACTGACCCCAAAAAGTGAGAATTTAATAAAAACACCCTAGGGCTACCGTCT
>ENA-OWLZ01000105-OWLZ01000105.1-metagenome-genome-assembly--contig:-NODE-105-length-22261-cov-5.429974_pt1 | contig 22261 bp, 24 predicted proteins | sample MGYA00245341_ERZ651117 | MGnify/ENA primary metagenome ERZ651117 (study PRJEB26857, sample SAMEA4031763) | metagenome | biome: human; feature: oral; material: saliva | place: Philippines | collected 2014... | reverse complement strand
CTTCATCAATTACACTTGCATCAAAATGTGCATGATAATCACCTGTATAGGATCGAACATCTAATACTTGACCATCTAACACAAAACAGCGCCATTCTGCTAGGAATTCTACAACCTCACTAATCCATATAGGGTAGTCAAAAGGTAAACCAATACCTATCAAATCACGGGTTCCGTTAACAACTCTTCCAGTAAAGACTTTTGAACCAGCTCTAGGCTTAATAAATTTTCCCCAATTATCAGGTATATTTACAATCTCTCCTAAAACACCTGCATAAATCTTTCGACCATAAAACTCTTTAAGCTCAATAGGATAGTCGTAAACCGGAACGTTTAACCCCATCATTTTTAGTAATGCTCTGGTCTCCGTTATATAATCTACAACCGTATCATCGCTTGTTAACTGTTTTATTTCAGAAAAAGATTGAAATAAAACAACTTCTTCTCCTTGTAAGTAGGCACCTACTTGAGCATTGTATTTATTAATTGAAACTTCACTTGGTAGTTTGCTTTGTCTAATATAAACAACCATTTTATCACTCCTTTTTCACTAGTGTTGCACCTATTTGTAAAAAAATAATAGCATTTTTGCTGTTATTTTTTTGAGTAAATAGCTCCCATAATATCATCAAAATAATCAACGGTATTTAGGAGTAATTCAATAACCTGGGACTTTGTTAGTCGCATTCCTCTTCTATCTCTAGCATCTTCTACTAAATTTTCAAGTTTCTCTAGATTTTTATCATCCAAGCTAATCATTATTCTATTTTTATCAGTTGCCATTTTTTCACCTCTGGTTAATTCTATCACAGGTGTAACACTTGTGTCAACTGTTTTTATAATATATTATTGAAAAAATGGGAACTTTTTATATTAGGTAACAAAATATCCCAACGGTATTAGAGAATTGAAGTATCCTCTTTCTAATCCTATAGATATGCCTATTCTGTTCGAGTTTCAGCTAAATATATTCCCCATTCAGCTAATTCTTCAGGCAAATCATAAACGGTTTTTCCATTACTTTCATAGATTTCAGAGATTCCTGGTGAGGTCTTAGAAAAAGTTTTCCAAGCTGTCACTAGTTCTTCTACAAATTGAATATTATGAGGTTCAAAAAAGTCATTAAATTTCGATAGTTCTTTACTATAAATTGTCACAACATTATAGCTATCAAGCATGATCTCATCATGACTTTTATGCCCACCAAATCCAAACTTACTTAGTCCATCATTAACAAGCAAATCACCGTATCTAATCAACAGTGCTAGGCATTCCTCTCTTGAACAACCATCAATATAATAAACATCCTTATGGGATTCCTTGATAATATTCTTTGCTATCACTTTTTCTCTATCAATACTGACAGGCAATTCCAAAATAAAAAACAAGGGCTCGTCATGAATCGCAATAAAGTGTTGAAAAACCTCTAATATTTTTTCTGCGTGTACATTCGCCATCAAATGATGTTCAGTTAACTTTGTAAATGATTCAAACAGGTTTTCTACCAAGCTAACTTGGTGACCTTTTACTAAATTCAACACTACACTTCCTCCAGAAAATTAAAACAATATCCACGTTTATAATCTCATTATATCATTAAAACCCAAAAAAAGACTGGAACTTCCCGGTCACAGTCTCTTATCTGAAAGCTAATTCATTCGTCTATAAAATGTGATAAAGACTATATTCAACTAATTCAATTAACTTTTTTCAACATGCAATAGTATCTGCTGATTACTGTTATAAAACTTTTGAATAGATAAAATACTTCTTCTTTATGTTTATTAGTTTATGTGTTTGTACGGATGAACGTATTTTATCATAAAAATTTTCATAGTAACAGTTTCAAAAGAAAGTCAAGACAGATCCGACTTTAATTCCATAGAACGATTTCAGATTGTGTTAGTTATCATAAAACAGAATGGGTACGTTTCTATTCCCACAAACACCATGTCAATGGAAATAAACACATACCCAAAGGGTAAATGGAAATAGAATTGGATATTTTCTAGCTATCACTTCTACTCACTCCAAAAATTTACTCACTCTGATACTTCCCCACCTCAATACAAAAAGCCTTGAAATCAAGGCTTTTGATTACCCCTTTCGTTACAAGGTTTTTACGCTTTTACAAGCAAAGCTACACACTCCACGTGTGTTGTCTGTTCCTTTAGGATACAATTTTTTATCCTCATCACTGTTTTGAGGACACAATTTATCTGGTTCTAGTTTAGCATTTTTACGTTTACTTTTAAAATGTTTACCGTCCTTATTTTGTGTTTCTCCTGTTTTGAAAATAATAGTTAACATTGCAGGGTCTATTTCCCCATCACTATTAACACCTCCTACAATAATTTTATCAACAATACTCTCAAAAACCGTACGATCAAACTCGGTGAGTAATTTCTGTGAAGATAGTAACTGTTTAAACTCAGTTAGTCTTTTCTTTACATCAATTTCTGACTTCAAAGTTGTTTCAACATTTACTTTTTCTTCTGAAAGATACTCTTTTTCTGAAGAAATTTCAGTGTATTTTTCATTATAAATGGAATCACTAATCTTCCCTTCTAGTCTTAAATTTACAAGATTCTCCTCTTTTTTTAGTAATGTACGAAGTTTATTAGTTATTTTTTTCAGTTCTTTGTTGAGGCTATTGTCATTCAACTCAGATTCAATCGTTTCAAGTAAGTCTGACACTATATTTTCATTCGAATGATAGAGCTGTCTGTAAGCTTCCATGAAAGCTCCCTCAATAGCTAGTTCTTCTAATCCTTTACTATGTTTACAATATTTTTTCCCTTTTTTTATCGAAGTAACACAGTGCCACACAACTTTGCGATAATCTGAACGACAGTGCCAACTTCTCCTAGACAATAATGAACCACAAAAGCCACATTCTAACATACTACTGAAAGCATACATTTTTGAATAGCGTTCACGTTTTCCATTTACATTTGTAGCTGTCTTTTTATTTCCTGCCCTACGCAACCTAATCGCCTGTGCTTTTTCAAAGTCCTCTTTAGATATTATAGGTTCATGATTATCTTTAATGTAGTACTTATCTTCTTCACCAAAATTACTCAATCGTCTCTTACTTATTGGGTCAACTGTAAAAGTTTTTCCCATTAGGATATCGCCCTTATATTTTTCATTCTTTATGATTCCTAAAACTGTTGTATCATTCCAATGATCTAAGCCTCTCGGAGATTTATAGCCTAGTTCGTCAAGTTCCCTTGCTATGGCCCTCCCTCCAATACCTTCTAGATATCTTTCGAATATGTAACGAACTATTTTTGCTTCTTTTTTATTGATAGAAAGTTGTTTAGTTTCCACATCATAGTCATATCCCAAGCATCCTTGAAATCCTATCAGTTCACCACGTTGCATCTTCATTTTTAATCCCTTTTTCACATGTGCAGAAGTATTTTCTACTTCTTGCTGTGCAACAGAGCTAAGAATAGTTAGAAGTAGTTCTCCATCCATAGTAAGGGTATCTATGTTCTCTTCCTCAAAATAAACTCCAATTTGCATATCCTTTAACATTCTGACATACTTCAAAGTATCTAAGGTGTTTCTTGCAAATCTAGCAATTGCTTTTGTTACAATATAATCAATTTCTCCATTTACACAATCATTGATTAAGCGTTGAAAATCTTGTCTCTTTCCTACTTGAGTTCCTGAAATCCCCTCATCTGCGTAAATATCTGCTAGTTCCCAATCTGAACGCTGAGAAATGTAATCTTTATAATGTCTCACCTGAGATTCATAACTGTTCTTCTGATCATCACTATCAGAACTAACTCGACAATAGGCAGCAACCCTTTTTAAATGTCTTTCTACATTGACACCTCTACGTCGAACTAAAGAATCAGCTTTTATTATTTCAACATTATTTTTTTTCATACTGAAATTCCTCCTTTTGATTCTATATTACCGCGTTCAAATAAAAAGGTCAGCTATTTTGTGTACTTAATACGCAGTCTGCTTCTGATTTTTTCATATTCATTTTTAGATAACAATTCTTTAGAGTATAAAAAATTAAGCATTGATAACTGCAGACTATATTTTACAACTGTTTGTTCCAAAATTTTTCCTCCTGATAAAGTGATACTCTATCATTTCCTCCGTGGGTATGATTGGTTAAATCATTCATGGGCATCTCGCCCGCTGTCCTTTTACGTTGGCAGCCTGAACGTTCAGAAGTATCATTGTCCTTATTTGTGGTCATGGCAGATAGAGAACCACTCTATTTTATAGCTAATAATTTTCGCTCTTATCACGGCGTATCTCACTAAATTGCTCGACAAATAAGAAAGTCCCACCTCGGTTTATTCAATTGTCAATGAACAAATCAAGGAGAGACTATTTTATTTTATGTTTTATCCTATCTGGACAATCTGTTAGCCCTAATAGGTAATCCGTACTAACATCATAGAGTTTAGAAAGTTGCACAAGAACATCTGCCGTTAAGGCAACCTCTCCTCTCTCAATTTTTGCATAGTTTGTATGAGAAAAGGAAAGTAAATTTGCAACAAACTTTTGAGTGAAATCGTGATCTTCCCTCAAATCCCTTATCCGTTGGTACATCTAGCTTTCTCCTAAGAAAAGTATATGTCACTTTCAGAAAAAAGCTGGGGAATTGTCATAATATGACAGTAATTATTGCGTCATTCCTGTATTATGATAATAGCCCGTGCAAATTTATCATTTAATTTTGCAAGAAAATTGTTGTTCTATTCTTTACGTAAATCAGGCTTACTATCATTTCAAGGACAAATCGAAAATCAGCATAGCGATTATTTTATGAATCTGAGTTTCATTTTATCTACTATGTTGAAGAACTACACAAAAAATTTATCATCACGTTATTCATTCTTCTCCAATTTCTTAACAGTTAACCAATAAAAAATGAAACTAAACAAGGAGTTCACTGTAATAAATAACATAAACTCTAAAAATGACATATCATTCAATGCCCTACTTCGTAAACCAATCATCGGCTGAGAATATGGAAATAATTGATTAATAAAACCACCTAGCATAATAAAAATAAAACCTGAGAAGGAACCAATTGCTGCAACTCCAACCGATTTAGCAAAATTCTTAGTTTTTGCCATAAGATAACTGTGAATCATCAAAACAGAACTTGAACCAATAACTGATAATATTGTAGCTCTCAAAAATAATAATAAATCTTCTATCTGAAATGGAATCTGACTAAGATAAAGAGTTAATAAATAGATAGCAAACAGCACTGCTTGAATTACAGATACCAAGAACAAAGCTAATAAAAACTTACTTAGTACCATCTTCTTAACTGATGCTTGATTAGATCGTAGCATTTCAAGTGTTTTTCGTTCAAATTCAGGAAGGATAATTAGACCCGAGAATATAGCTAACATAGCTGGAAAAAGTAACTGCCCGTTATAAAAAGTCAACTGTCCCCAAAGAACCCTACTCATCTGTTCTTCAATCAACACATCGTAGTTCAAGAAAAAATTAGCTAATCCAATAAAACTGGACAAAGCAAGAAAAATAAGACCAATAACTAAAATAACGACTTTACGATTCTTAATCCACTCAGCTTTAAAATAATCAATCATAATTTTCCTCCTTCTTTTTAACCAATAGGTACTTAATAATAAAATAGACAAATATACAATAAAATAGATAGATAAGATAGTTGAGTGGTACACTCTTGTCCCAAACAAATATGTAATCTAATTTATCTCCAGAATGTAAAACTTTTATGCGATAAAGTGCAAGAAAACTTGAACCCCCGAAAGGAAAGATTAGATTTAACCATTTAGATGCTTCGGATAGAACCATCCCTAAAAAACCTGATACAAATCCAATTCCTAAAACCATACCATGTTTTTCTAATATCATAGATAGAAATAGAAAAAAAGTAATTAAAGTAAAACTAGCCATCGTCAAACCTACAACTTGTAATAGTAAATTTGAAACAGCAACATCTATACCGTATCTAACAGCATTTAAATATACAATCAATACTTGTACTACATTCAATAATAGAAAAACAGTATTCGTAAAAATATGTTTTCGTTTGAAAATGGTTATAAGATTTATATTATTCGCTTCTTGTAGTTTAAATGTATTTCCTTCTTTTTCGTTACTAACAATTCGGGATACAAAAAGACTAATCGCAATTGGTAAAAAAATAGGAGTAGCTTGTAAATTATTGAAAAATAATCCAATTGTCCTTAACTTTGGTACATCTATGCTTCTTGATGCTGCCAGTAATGACCAAGTTACTGCTACAAACATCATCAAAAACGATATCATAAATGATTTTGTTCGTTTACTCTTCAATAATTCGATTTGTAATACCTTTATCATTTTAAGCCTCCTTCGTTAACGAAAGGAAAATATCTTCTAGGGTCTCACTTTCTCTAACCACTCGGAAAATACGGTATCCGTTTTCTGTCAAATAGCTCACCACATTAGCTAATTGATTATTATCAATATTACTTAATTTTACATGACTTGTGGAGGCACCCAAAATTTCTACAGTTCCTAGTTCAACTAAAGTCTGAACAATATTACTTTGTGAAAAATCACCACCAATCTCAATCCAGGTATTTGATTTAATAGCTTCAATTTCTCCTTCATATACTAGACGACCATGATTGATAATACCCACTCGATCTGCAATGTGTTCAATTTCTGTAAGAATATGACTAGAAATAAAGACTGTCAGACCTTTTTCTTTGGCTAACTCAACAATCAATTCACGAATTTCATGAATACCTGCTGGATCAAGACCATTAGTAGGCTCATCTAATAATAAGATTTTAGGCTTTTTTACTAATGCAAACGCTAAAGAAAGACGTTGTTTCATACCTAGAGAATAGGCCTTAACTAATTTTTTTCGATCTTTTTCATCAGCTAATCCAACAAGTTCCAATGTTGGCCAGATATTATTTTTATCAAATCCCACCATTTTTTGAAATACTAATAAATTTTCGTAACCTGTTAAATTAGGATAATATGAAGGCTCTTCTATCATAGATCCAATCTGACTCAGGTAATTTTTGTCTTTTCGAATGTCTTTTTTATTAACAAAAATCTCACCTGAAGTCGGATCTACAAGGGATAGAATCATTTTCATCGTTGTCGTTTTCCCAGCACCATTTGGCCCTAGAAAACCATAAATTTCTCCCTCCCGTACAGTTATTTTTTCAATATCTACAGTAGTAATATCTTTGTAAACTTTTTTTACTTTTTTCAACTCAATAATATTATTCATCATCATTATCCTTTAGCAATCTATTTTATTAGACTACTCCTTTCTTTACATTAATAATTGTACCTATTCATCTTAAAGATAACATTAAGAATGTATAAAGTAAGTCTCAAATTTTCGAATTAATAAAATTTCTATAGTTTTCGTTACTTTCCATAAGATTAATATGTGTATCCTTATAAACATCACCCATTTCGCTATCTATGTAAATAACATAGTCAACATAGTCGACAATATCTAGATGATGACTAACAATCAACAAAGTCCTTTCAGAGTATTGACTGTTCTGAAGAATATTAAGATAGATTCTATTTTTACTTTGTTCATCAAGATTACTGAAAGCTTCATCCCAGAAAATAATAGAGTTTTTTTTCAATAGAGACTTAGCAATTAACATTTTTTGAATCTGTCCTCCAGATAAATTTTTCCCCTGTTTCAATAACTTTGAATGAATTTTATTTGGTAACTGGGCAATACCTTCTTCAGCTTTTGTTACAAGTAAATTTTACAAAGTTGACTTTATGATATAATTAAAAAATCAAGGAGATATTTATATGAATTTTGAAACACAGTTATTAAACAAACGGATATTAATAATAGATGATGATGTCCCTCTTAGTCAATCTATTAAAGAGGTATTAGTCAATAGAGGATTTAAAAATATTAGTAACGCTTATAGTATTAGCGAGGGCATTGATATTTTTTCTGTATCCAAGGTTGATTTCATCATATTAGATGTAATGTTACCTGATGGTGAGGGGTATTTACTTGCTGAATATGTTAGAAAAACTTCTGATGTTCCAATATTATTTTTAACTGCAAAAAATAATCCTGATGATGAAGTTAAAGGCCTTGGATCAGGTGGCGATGATTTTGTCACTAAACCATTTCTGCCGAAAACCTTAATATATCGTATCATTGCTCTATTAAGAAGAGCATATAAAAATGAATCCGAATTAATTACATTGTCTTCTTGTACCATTGATTTAAATAATGCAAGTGTAAATAAAAATGGAAATCAACTTTCACTAACTCCTACTGAAATACAGATACTACGAAAACTATATAGTAATAAGAACTACATTGTTTCAACAGAAATAATTTGTGATACTATTTGGGGACTTGATAGTTCTGGATATGAAAAGTCATTAATGGTACACATTCGAAATATAAGAGAAAAAATAGAATCAAGTCCTTCTAAACCGGATCATCTTATTACCGTTAAAGGTCTTGGATATAAACTTGTTGTCTGAGGTAACGGAGTTTTTATGAATTTTTTCAAAAAAAGCGTATTAAAATTTATTCTTTCATTTTTAACCATCATATTTATTGATATTTTTCTATTAGTTATCACTACAAATTATATTCGTAGTCAACAATCAGCTATGGATATTATAAAAACAGTTTCCTCCAACATCGTTCCTGAAAATAGTACTTATAAAGTTAGTTTAAAAGGAAAAAAACTAATCAAGACGAATAATTTATGGGTCATGATCATTGATCAAGATAGCGGGAAGGAAAAATTTAATATAAATAAACCTACTAATATAAAAAGTAACTTTAATTATGCTGATGTTATCAGGTTCTCTAGATACTATTTAGATGATTATCCTGTTTTTACCCAAATTAATGAGAAACAGAATGATATTTACATTATTGCCTTTCCTAAAGACAGCATTATTCGATATGGTAATAATTACTTTGATTTAAAGAGAGTTCAAATTTTTCCAATTCTTATTCTAGCTATAATTTTTGTCAATTGCTTATTTTCTTTATTTCTATATATGTATAGCATTACGTTCTTAAATCGTAATATACAACCCATTATCAATGCAATTGGTAACTTACCATTAGGTTTAAATAAGCAGGTTGACTCAGTCAAAGAGTTAGATCAATTGACTTTAGCAGTTAATTCTGCCAACACAAAATTACGTGAAAATGAAGAGTTTAAGGAAAATTGGATTTCCGGAATAGCACATGATATAAAAACCCCACTTTCAGTTATAGTGTCTAATACATCTTTAGCTATCGAAAAAACTGATAATGAAAATCTTCTAAAACATCTCAAACCCACTTTAGTTGAGAGTCAGTACATCCAAAATTTATTGAACGACCTCAATATTTTTGCAAGATTAACAAATGGTAATTTCAAATTGAACTTGGAGATTGTTGAAATTATTCCCTTCTTTAAAGAAATAATTATTCAAATTATTAATCAAGAAATTTGGGAAGAATTTAACTTTGAGTTTTCACACGATTCCAACCTCTATAGAAAAAAAATGTATGTTGAAAAAGCCCTCATTTCTCGAGTTATCCATAACTTAATCTATAACTCAGTACTTCATAATAGATCAGGATGTACAATTAGTATAAGTCTAGAATGTACTTCAAATAATGAATTTTCTATAACAGTCCTAGATAACGGAGTAGGGGTTTCTCCTGATAGACTCAAGAGTATTAACATCTCTAATATTGAAGAATTTAACTTTGACATATCAGGCGTTAGAAGAAGTGGTATGGGATTAAAAATTTCCAAACAAATTATTAATCGACACGGAGGCAGTTTTATTATTACAAGTCAGCAGAATAAATATTTCCAATCAAAAATCATACTTCCACTCAAAAAATAATCTACTTCACAGAATTATTATTTAATATTTTAGAGAATCTCTATTAACTCAAATTTAGTTTGTTGAAATCCCCTAATATTTATTCTATCTGAATACCATCCCGTAATTTTTAACCTACATTTCTCCTAGCATTCAACACTTTCGTAAAGCTTTCCAGCCTTCTAGCTAGTCCCTCATACTCATCAAGATAATGCTCTAGTTCCTCTCGTAATACTCCTATTTCCTCATTTACCTGTTTTAATGAGATTGATTCGATTAAATTTAGTGTTGAAAAATCATACCTTGCTAGTTTTTGACTGCTCAGTTCGGCACCCTTTCAGATTGATAGTCACTGATATTAATATGAGAATAACATAGAGAAACTAACCAATCTCTATAATACAGCTACCGTATTAGCCAAAGCTTTTGGCGACCAAGTTTTCATCAAAAATCTTAAAATGTAAATGGAAAAAGATTTAAACATAGAATAGAAAATATATCAGCAAGATCTTTAATTTGATTCATTCTAAATGCAATAACTACCAAAGAAGCATCTGAAGTCAAACTCAGATGCCTCTTTTATTAGTTCAATTTTTTCACTTAAATATTCCCTTATGCTTCTTCAAGTACTTCTTCCCATACCAGTCTTCTACTGATTTGCCTTCCCAGTCACGGTATTCTTCAGGATATTTCCATTTGTAATAACCTTGCAACATGTAGGGGATATGAGATAGATTTCGAAAGAAGAGATCAGTATATTGAAAACTAGGAATAAAAATAGAACGCTTAATCCTCCAACCAGACTATCTGCATTTCTTATTGAATCTGAAAATATCGTACGAAAAATTATCCAGAGTGCTACGACTATTCCACCATACTTGACAATAAATCTAAATACTTTATTAAACACTCTATCAATCGGACTCTCTATTACAGTTCCACCATATAATAATTTAAGCAAAGAGGTAGATTTAGCACGTATCAGGTGAATATTGATAAAAAGAATTAGTCCTTCAAAAGTAATCATTCCCAAATATCCAACTAAAGCATAAAGTAAATTCACCAAGAAAAGATTTAGTTCAATGAGGAGCCATATTATAAAGAAGACCATAAAATGAAACTGACCTCTATAGATCAAAATAAACTGTTTGTTGAATCGCTTCCCTAATATAATCAGTAAAATCCATATTACCAGCCCCATCCAAAATACCCAGTATGGAAGAAAATTAATTTCGGACAAAACTACTGTTAAATCTTTAGGATTAACATGGTAAAACAAATGATTATTTAAAGCTACAATCAACCAATTTGGACCGATTATAAATAAGATTGTCAAAATCACTAACCAAACATATGACTTCAGGGTCCCTCTGTATTTTTCTTTTTTTAAAGCATCTTGATAATTTTCCTGAGCAAATTTTCCCGAAATACCATCATCTAATAGATTTAAAGATTCTTCAAAATTGGCTTTAAAGATTGATTTCTTTTTCATTTTTAGCTTCCAACATCCCCTTATGCTTCTTCGAGTACCGCTTGCCATACCACTCTTCCAGTGATTTCCCTTCCCATTCACGGTATTCTTCAGGATATTTAATTTTGTAGTAACCTTCTAAAAAGAAAGGGAACTCCATGAAGATAACCATTGCCAAAAATCCAATATCTATGACTATCCATGTCAAAAACATACCAAATAAAGTCAAGCTTTGTGAAACTGCTATGCCCGAATGCGATAAGATTATTTTGATGATTACAGCAAGCCCTAGCACACCTGAACCATAGGTGGCAATTAGGCTTACTATCCTATCAAGCAGCGTCTCTCCAATCTTCTCCCCAAATAGACAAGTGGTTAAACTTTTTTTCTCCATACGGAGGAAGATTAGGGCAATGATAAACAAGAGAATATAAATAAACCAGATTCCAACTGAGGTTAGGGTCGGGAGGGCTACAGTTATTGCCAAGAGATTGAATTCAAGAAAGAACCAAAACAAAAAGGTCTCTATATGAAAACGATACCTGTATGGACGAATAAACGGTTTCCGAACAAATTTTCCAATAAGTACAAGTAATAGCCATATAAAACAGCAAATCAGAAATAATTCAGGGGTCAAAAGCGACGGTTTGTGAACAGGCAAGGTTAAATCTTTGGGATCTGCATCATCCAAAGAAGAGGCAAATAAGGCAAGGAGAAAGTTGCATCCGAACACAAACAAAACACTGTAGAGAATACTTTTAATTCTAAAACCAATGCTTGGCTTTCCATTGTTTAAGCCTTTGCCAAGTTTTTCGTAATAGTCTTTCTTTATATACTGAAGTGAAGCATCATCTAATAGATTTAAAGATTCTTCAAAACTGGCTTTAAAGATTGATTTTTTCATTTTTACCTTTCAATAATTCCTTGTGTTTTTTCGGACACTTCCAATTAATCTCTATTTCGAATGGTTAAATCATAAAGAGCGAAACAGACCTTTTTAGTTTTCTCAGCTAGTGTAGAGTCTGTGATGGTCAATCCATTTAACTGAGCCTCAGCTCTTCTCTGGACAAATCAGGATCTGTCAGCACGATTGAACGAATAAAATAACTCTCAATTTTTTGTCAGCAAGTTTTAAACGATTTTCTTTATCAAAATCTGGCAAGGATTTTGAGGGTCCCATAGTTGAGGAAAAATCTCTAATTTTTTAAAACCAACACTTCGATAAAAGACATTCGTTCGGTCATAATCTTTATTTGAACCTTCTGCCACTGTTTTTACCTGTAGGTAGTCTACTTGTTTGTCTGCTTCTCTTTCTAAAGTCGCAAGCAATTGACTCCCAATTCCTTTACCTTGATAAGCCTTTTTTACGCCGAGACAATCAATCTCTGCACACTCTTCACTAGAATAGGACAAGCTTACAAATCCAGTCAACTCACTCTTCTGATAGGCTGCCCAAACTTGCAAGTCCTTGGCTCCTTCGATGTAGGCTTGCGTGCTTTCAGGTATTCCAAACCATTCTGGCAAATCCTTTAAAACCTCAGCGACAACTGCCATTTTTTGATCTTGATCCTTGACTTCTTCAATTATAACCATCATTAGTTCCTTTCTTGATTTTAGTCTTACTTTACCTCTTACAATCCAGCACTTTCGTAGGCATCCAATCTCCTATCCCAGAGTTTGAGGGAAATAACAAAGAAAGCAAGAGAAATCAGAATCAAACCACCGATGTAAAAGAGCCCATCCTTGCCCTGCAAGAAATAACTGGCAGGATAGTAAGCCGTAAAAGCAACTGGTCCGATAAAGCCTAGAAACTGCTCCTAAACATTCAAACACGATTTCTTATCTCCTAAAATCTGCCTTCTTTATCACAGCAGAAGGCATCAGTATGACTCTATTATAAAGCAGTTAAAAAAGGAAACCAAGTGTTATTCTCGCAAAAGAGAAAATAGTGTTGATACTTGAAGAAAACAAAAAATCTGTCTAAAAAGACAGACTCAGAATGTATGATATAAAGCATTTATCAGATTGCTATAGTCAAACAAATAATCGTAATGAAAACAAGCGTGAAAACCAATATCCAATAAGTAAATTTATAAACTTTCACAGCTCCACAAAAACGTTCGACATAGGATTCTTTGGGATTATCTGGATTGTACCAAACCGTCAGGGTCGAGCCTAATGGAAAAAAATCCTTGGCGGTATATGGTACTGACGAATTGGTGTATATAACTAGTCTTTTAGCCAACAAGTCTGGATTAGAGGTGGCTTTGGAACTCTTCCAAGGAAACGAAATTGTCGTGACCCACTCATACTCCAGACTTCTTTTAAAAGCTTTATCATTGACGACATACTCTACAATCGGAGCAATGGCATCAGTATAGTATCTATAACCAACTACACTACCTTTTATGCTCTCTGTAGACCTCTTTTTACGATTAAGTTCTTTGAGATACAAATAGCGAAAAAGAAATATTGTAAATGACAAAACGACGAAGCCTATAATCCAACCCCAAAGTAGAATCTGCAACTTAGACATGACTTTCCTCCTCAAAGATGATTTTTCCCATTTGATTCTCCCACATTAGTCCTTGTATTTTGCTCATTGGAATAAGCACAATTCACTCCATTTTACCATTTCTGGACTTGGCTTGCTTGTGAATGTTTAGATAGATTATAAGACACAAGAAAAGCCACCATGTGATGACTTCATTCTTATAAACTTCTCCTCACCCCAGCCAGTCTTTTTCTTTGGCAATGCGGACGGCTTCTGTTCGATTGCCTGCATCGAGTTTGGTCAGGATGGCTGTCATGTAATTTCGGACAGTTCCGTTTGAGAGAAAGAGGCTTTCTGCGATTTCTTGGTTGGTTGAACCTTGAGCCACCATGGCCAAGACTTCTTGTTCGCGTTGGCTGAGTGGATTATTGTCAAAGGCAACGCCTTCAACTAGCTCTGGCGAGTACTCCTTTTGTCCTGCTAGGACGGTATGGATGGTCGCCATGAGGTCACTGATGGAACGTTCTTTGAGCACGTAGGCATCCACGTGGGCTGCGAGGGCTCGTTTGAAATAGCCTTTTCGTTTGAAGGTGGTCACAATAACAACCTTCGTTTCACTTTGATTGGCACGTATCCACTCCAGGACATCAAGTCCTGTCTTGATTGGCATTTCAATGTCTAAAATGGCCACGTCGACTTCCTCTTTTTCCAATAGGGTAATGGCTTCTTGACCATCACTGGCCGCATGGACTTCTTCGACATCGTCCTCCAGCATGAGGAGTTGGCAGAGGGCATCCCTCAACATTGACTGGTCTTCCGCGACTAATAATTTCATGCTTTTCCTCCCTCTTTCAAATGCACACGAATGATTGTTGGATGCGATTGAGACAGAATTTCCAAGTCTCCATCTACCAAACTGAGGCGCTCTCTGATACTGTGTAGCTCTTGTCCTGTGACTTCCTCAAAGCCACAACCATCATCCTCAAACTCTAAAACAATCCCATAATGACGACTTAGACGAATCTGACAGCTATCAGCCTGACTATGTTTGATGACATTATTGGCCAGTTCACGAAGCACCATGGACAAGGTCGACTGGCTAACAGGTGACAGGCTGTCTAAGTCAAGGCTACTATCCACGGTCAAGACGATATCTGATAGGTCAAAGAGTCGCTCGAGTTCCAGTAACTCCTCTGCCACCGTTCGGTATTTGAGCTTATTGACAATCTCACGCACCTCGTACATGGAGTCTCGGCTAATCTGGTTCAATTCTTCCAGATTCTTTCTAGCAGCTTCATACTGCTCCTTGTCCATCTGTTTCAGAGCCAACTCGGTTTTAAGACTCATCATGGCAAAGGTATGTCCTAAGGTATCGTGCAAATCACGACCGATACGATTGCGCTCATTTTCAGCTGACAGGATATTAATGGTCCGATTCTGCTCCGCAAGGGCCTCTTCCATCTTTCTCTCCTGACGTATACGGTTTTGAAAATAGTACATTCCCAAAGAAAATAAGGTAATAGCCATAGACATGAGGTGGGTACTCAAATCGTCTGTCAATAGGAAGGATGATGACGTCAAAATCAAGAGGGTCACTAGAAAGGAGAAGAATCGATAAGATGATATGCTATCCTCAAAGCGCCAAACGAGAAGATTGACATTGAAAAAAACAAACCACATCATGCCCCCCTCGAAGGTCATGGACATAAAGATAATGTAAGCTAGAGTGTAAAACCACAGAAAGGGAATCCACTTGCTATAGGCTTTTTTCAAATACACCATCAGGAGATAAGCAATGGTAAACAGTCCTGTCAAAACTAGGGTCCAAACTGGATAATAGCCACCAAAGACTCCCAATACTGGGAAGACTAGGAAAATCAGACTAACAAAATAAGCGAAATCATTTTTCTGGTAAGTTCTAAACATGGTCACTTTCTCTGTAAGATTTGATAAAAAGGGCTAAGCCTGTAGCTATTGTAGCATAGACCAAGATAAAAATGAGTGATTTCCATGAAAATTCCCCTTTTTTCGCAAAATTGACCACCAATTGATTGATATGATAGATGGGTGTCCACTCAGAAATGTGCTGAACCCATTTTGGAAATAAGGTTACTGGCATCCAAGAGCCACCAATAATAGCGAGCCCAAGAAAGACGATATTTCCGACGATAGCCATGATTTGTTGAGACTTAATTTGGGCTAGGAGCAAGCCAAAGGATAGGAAGACTAGGCTTGACAAGAGTAACAGAGCACCTGAACCGAGCCAATGTGAGAATGGCATCTCAACATCACGCACAAAAGCTCCCACACAGAAAGTCACTAGGATAGCTACCATAAAGTTCATAAGAACACGGAAAATTTTTGAGAGGTAATAGGCCTGAATACTGATTTTTGAATGTTCGATATAGGTTAACCAATGCTCCGTTTGGTCCTCTCTAAGCATGTAGGGAAAGGTAAAGAAACCAAAGCTGGACATTGAGAATCCTGTCATGGTCAACATATAGGACAAGATAAAAGCTTTTTGTGACTCTGGATCAGGACTCATTTCCATACCTGAATACAAGAGGAAAAATCCGACGGGCATTCCGATAGACATGATAAAGACAGGCCAACTGCGCCATGTTTTTATCCATTCAATTTTAAGTAGTGCTTGCATTACTTGTCCTCCCTAGTGCTATCAAATAGGCTATCTAAAAGTGTCTTATTTTGAATTTCAATGTCAGAAATGCGACATCCTTGAGCTTGTAAACTACTCCAAATACTTTCAATATCTTTGGTCATAAAGGTTACAACATCACGTTTTTCAGTTACTTCATAAATTGCTGCCAGTTTGTCAAGACTTGGCGCAAAGCGACTTGGTAAAGTGACTTGTTTTTCCTTTTCCTCGCTACGCATGGCATGTGGCGTAGTATCCCTGATGAGTTTCCCCTGATGAAGGACCAAGATACGATCAGCTGTGTGTTCAACTTCTTCAATATAGTGGGATGAATAGAGAATGGTGACACCTGACTTTTTCAGATCATTGATGATTTCCCAAAAGCGTTGGCGTGTCGTAGTATCCATCCCTGCTGTAGGCTCATCTAAAAAGAGAACGTCAGGCTTGCCAATTAGACAGAGGACAAAGGCAAGAAGACGTTTTTGTCCCCCTGAGAGTTTGTCCGCAAACTGCTGATACTGGTCGTCTTTGAATTGTAAGAGTGCTTGAATCTCTTCTTTAGATAATCCATTTTCAGAAATATCTTGGAAAAAAGCAATCAGTTCCTTGACTTTTAATTGTGAGGGAATGGTATTTTCTTGGAGGAGAACCGCAATTTGATCTTGCGCTTTCCCCTTTTTGCCCTTGATAAAGACTTGACCGCTACTGGCTTTCTTATCACCAAGAATGCAGGACATTAAGGTCGTTTTACCGGCACCGTTGGGCCCAATTAAGGCAAGACAGTCGCCTTGTCCCACCTCAAAGCTAATATGATCTAAAATCGTTTTCCCTTTGATCTTTTTAACAAGATTTGTGACTTGAAGGACTGCTTCACTCATGTTTGTGATTTCCTTTCTTTTGGTAGAAGGCTAAAAAGACATAACAGGCTGCAACTGAGACGCCCATAACACTGTAGAGACTATCACTGCTACCATGGAGTAGGACATAGACAAAAAGGATGGTCCAAATTGTCGCTAGGAGCATGATGCTCAGTATTTTCAATAGTTTCATGCTGGATCTCCTAGTTTTTCAATTCATTAATGACAAGGTCGATAAAACTTTTAGCCATTGTGATGAGAATGTAGGCTGAGATAGACAAGCCAATAATCATGCCAAGATTTGAGAAGATAGCTTCAAAGTTGCCTTTTTCAAAGATATCAGTAAACATGCTAAGTCCAGCAAAGACAGTTCCGATAACAGCGTAGATAAGGTAAGATGTTTTGATTTTCATGAGATGACCTCTTTCGTTTTTATTATTTCTAAGTTATGACTAAAGTATATCTTTTTGGTCACTTACTTTTTAGCACCAGATGTCATGACATGACATGACATTTGTCATGTGACGTAAAAAAAGCCAACCTAAGGTCAGCTTTTTACTGTCTAATATCGATCAGCGAGTTCGTAATAAGTGCGGACGACACGTCCTTTATAATGCACTCTGACTTTTCGGAGCCAAAGGGTATCACCTTTATCAAGTGTACTGAAATCATTAGGGCTGACGAAAAAATTACGTTTTGCCTCACCCACCTTAACGACTAGGAAATGATTGCTACTTGTTCTTGGTGCTTTGGCAATCCTCTTTCCAGTGATGACGCCAACAACCTTAGACCACTCCTCGCTATAATAGCCCATCTTGGTTAAAACAAAGAGAAGAAATTTATCCGTTAGTATCCAAATACCGGCAGATAGAGCAAGTACGAAAAAGATAAATATTCCTGTCACCAATCCCAGACTACCACTCTCACGGCCACTGTTAAACCAAAGATTTAGCCCTTTCTGATTTCCAAAATACAGCAGGGCTAGCAAAATACCTGTAAGGAGCAGAGAAAAGACTCTTTCAATATTTCTCAAAATAAAATCTTTCATGTCTCTACTCCTTTTCTACCGTAGTATAGCTACCATTTTCACTCTTAATAGCAATATCTGATGATATGGCAACTGATATAGTAATTGGACCACGAACCTGGCCATCAGTATCTCTGAGTTCCCAATTGCTACCGTCATCGCTTGTAGCAAGCCCTTTGTCTTCTTGACCATTATCATAAACTGGCAGGACATAAACCTCTGTCACACCTGGTAGTTCTTGGCGCTGTCCTGTCGAGCTATCCTCAATCACAAAGGTGGAACTAGCTTGGTCATAGACCACTTTCTTAGTGTCAGAAATAGACTTATCTGATTTTTTAGCCAAATCAGATATGGCAGAAGCCGCCTTATCTACCGTCCCCTGTGAAACCAGTTCATTTCCTGTAAGCCCTGTGATGACTTGTATCTTCTTCGGCTGTGACTTAAGCATTTCTCGGGTGAAAAAACCATTGGCGAGGAATAAGACACCGCACACCATGACTAGAAAGGATAAGACAATCGCCCCTCCACCTGTCCGTGTCGGCTCTGTCACTTCCGTCACTTGACGAAGAGGAGGTCCTTGCCAAGCAGTCTTTTCATATCTCTTATCCAAAAGGTCACAAAGGTAGGCTTCCAACAAGGCGAAGTCAAACTCCTTGGCTAAGGTTTCAATCCCTTCCAAAGTTTCATATCTTAGGCCACCTCGTTCAAGTATGGCTCCTATAGTCTTAGTAAAATGGTAAGCAAAATCCTGATCGTCCAACCAGCCCAATGCAGCACACTCACTAATATAGTCTTCGAGTTCGGAAATAGTCAGAGGATAGTAAAGGAAATGCTCCTCAACAACTTGAAGAAAACTATCCTGATCTTCAATAGCTAAATCTTCTCTTAGAACAGAATCATCGATATTACTTTGATAAGACTCACTATCATTGAACGTTTCATGAATATCAGATAAGGCTAACTCATCCAACTGTTCCTGTTCTTCCTCAGAGATCACCTGCTGAAAGTCATGTTCTATCACTTGCTTGTCTTCGACTTCCCCAGCCGCAGAAGCCGTAAGCTCAAGTTCTTCAATACTGTCTTGATTTTGACGAGACTTGCTAGCATCTGCAGTTTGTTTAAAGGAAGCTTCTAGCTGAGAGGCAGACACCAGACTGACCACGCTGCCATCAGCCTGTTTATGACCTATGACGGCATCCATATCCTCATTTTCAGAATGCGATTTTTGCCAGGCAAGGGCCTCTTGATAAGCCTTTTGCAGGCGTTGGAAATTTTCAGGGTCATCCTCAGGGTGATAGACCTTACTCTGTTTGGCATAGGCTCTCTTGATGTCTTTTAGATTATTGGTTGGTTGAATGCCCAAAATCGACCAAAAATTCATGCGTCACCTCCTATCTCCAGAAATTAGGGTCGTCAGACCTATCAAAGGGCTCACCAGTCTCCTCGTGGTCAGCTTTTTCCTTACGGAAAATATCCAAGTCATCTAGCGACATGATATTTTCAATGCTATCAAGATAAGCTTGGTAGCGTTTCACGATTTCTTTTCGCTTCTTGATATTGTTAATAGCCAACTGATAGCCTTTTTCAAAATCTTCCATTTGCCACAAAAATTGTAATTGCATCTTATAAGGCATTTCCATGACTAAACGATAGGCCCGCTCAGACTGCGTTTTAAAATCGGCCTCAAAGGACAATTGATCAGAGACAAGCTTAATATTTTCCAGATGCTCACTCTTATCGACCTCTTCGATTTTACTTTGACTACCGATACGATACGTTTTAGTCTCGCCTGTTGACCCCAGTTTAACCTCTATATAGAGCATGGAATTAATATCGTAAGTAAAGGTGGTCTCAAAAAATTCTGTCTTAGTCGCAGTTCCAGGAACATCGATAATAAACTCATCCAAAAAGAGATTTGCCTCAGGGTCGAGTGATTCTCCCTGATAAATCATAAAGCGACACTGTTTCTGTCCCCGACTGGCATAATAATATTTACTTGCAGAGGTCGGAAGGACAGACAGCTTATTAATGACCTTTGAAAAGATATTTTTATCAAAGTCAGAGTCATAGGCACTGATTCCCAATGAGAAAGGACAAATATCTGTAATCACCAAATCTTTGACCTTCTCCTGACGCTCTTTGACCGCCAAGTAAGTCCCCAAACCACGCGCAACCAACTCATCCATATCTTTCAAACGCTTAATAGGAAGATTGAGCAGATTCGTGATATAAGATTGAACCAAAGGCATCATGCTAGACCCACCGACCAAGATAAAAGCATCCAGCTCATGTGCCTTGTAACCACTATCACTCACCGCCCTACCAATAACTTTCTTAACACGGTCAAGAACAGGTTGAATGATGGTCTTAAGCTCTGCCTGATTGTATTGTTTCATGTAATATTGGTCATCATAGGTCAAGGATACCGCAGCCACCTTTTCCTTTTGCAGCTTAAGTTTGCATCGCTCTGCGGATAAGAGGAGGCTAGATTTTTGCTTCCTATCTAATTTCTCCAAATCAATTCCTTGCGACTGACAAAAATCTTCAGCAATAGCCTTATCAAAGTCACTACCTCCCAAGAAGTTATCCCCTGCAATGGAAACAATTGAAATCACATTATCGAAGCAATCAACCACAGAAACATCAAGCGTACCTCCTCCAAAGTCAAAGACAATGAAAGACTCGTCCTTACCAATCTTGTGACAAGCAATGGCTGCCGCAGAAGGCTCGTTAATCAAACGTTCCACCTTAATGCCCAATCTTTGTCCAATAGCCTTAGTTGCAGAGCGTTGCTTTTCGTTAAAATAAGCCGGCACACTAATGAGTACCTCATCTACCCTTTCACCTAAGTAACTCTCCGCATCTGCCACCAACTGCTTAACCACTAGGGTTGATAAATCCGTTGCCGAGAAGGCTTCCCCATCAAGGTAAAAAATTTCATTGGTCCCCATTGAACGTTTAAAGAGTTGGGCCGTGTTATCAGGATCAGTCACTAAGCGTTCCTTGGCAATTTTTCCAACCGTCAAGACATGGTCAGACACATGGACCACGCTAGGCGTCAAATATTCGCCAAAGCCATTTGGGATCAGCTCAACCTCTCCCTCACGATAGGTAACCGCTAGACTATTCGTCGTTCCCAAATCAATACCAATTGTTGCCATAACATTCTCCTAAACTGCTTTTGTCCTTCCATTATAACATAGTCAAAAATGTCCTTTTCAAGAAGTAAATAAACTATTTCAAATGAACCATGAACTAAGAAAGTCTGCAAAGATTGGCAGGTGATTCTTTTTGTGAACAAAGTGAGTTTAACTGAGACTTTCCGCTATGATACCCCCCTAAGAACTTAAACTTCAGAGTTTCAGAAATATCGAGACCTTATACTCTAAGCTTAGGTATGGAACTTCCTTGACGTTCGCTGACGCCCATCATCACCTAAGGACAGTCTCGAAAAAGATTCTTTATCAAAAAATAAAAGCCAACCCAAGGTCAGCTTTTCATTTATCTTAATGACTCTTTTTTGAATGGTTCTTCCACCATGATGAAAGGATAGAACCTGAGATATTGTGCCAAATACTGAAGATAGTTGATGGGATGGCAGCTTGTGGCGCGAAATATTTCATGGCAAGCGTTGCCCCCAAACTTGAGTCTTGCATACCCACTTCGAAGGTAATGGCTTTTTGTTGAGGCTCTTCCAAACCAAGGAGTTTTGAAAATCCAAAACCAAGGGCATAACCACAAAGATTGTGGAGAATGACGACCGGAATGACAAGAGCAGCTCCGATATTGGCCACTTTAAGGAATTCACTCTCTATTACTGAATTAAAGAAAGTCTCAACCCATCCAGGTTCATGTGCTTTTGTAGTACGAGCAAATAATT
>ENA-OWLZ01000104-OWLZ01000104.1-metagenome-genome-assembly--contig:-NODE-104-length-22415-cov-5.858363_pt1 | contig 22415 bp, 38 predicted proteins | sample MGYA00245341_ERZ651117 | MGnify/ENA primary metagenome ERZ651117 (study PRJEB26857, sample SAMEA4031763) | metagenome | biome: human; feature: oral; material: saliva | place: Philippines | collected 2014... | reverse complement strand
TCTTCTTGGCGCCCGCCGCTTTCCACTCCGCATCTTGCGGTTTAGCATCCTGATTGGCATACTCAAGAACGACAGAGCGGCCCACCATTTTGCTAGTGTCAATTGTTTGTGCTTGACCCATTTTTATTCCTCTTTTGTGTAAATAATACGAAATTGCAACCGCAGGATCATGCGGTTATCCGTGGTGAAGATTGGTTGCGGAATTCCTCCGGTGTTTTCGATATAGCCGAAATCAGATACAGGGTTAGATAAAGCGTAGTTGATTAATTCAATCGCCTTAGCCTCAATCGTAAACCCCATGGCTTTACTGGCAATCAGACTCACAAGCAAGTAATGTTCCGATCCGAGGGTTGATATTTGCGAACCTCCACCGTTGGACTGAATAACAACATACGGGCCGCCTTTTTTATCTTCCCATTGATAAAGTTGAATATCGTAACCTTGAAACAGCCCGCTTTTCTCCATCCACGCCTTAAGAGCTTTAACGAAAGAAATCATAACCCCATTTCCTCTTTGATAATCCCCTCAAATGCCGATTCCGATTCTTTGAAAGCGGATGACAAAAATTCTTTTTTCGCCCCTGGCTTGCGGAATGTTTGCTTAACATTAGGGTCGTGAACGTAGATAGCATAATTAGCGGAATATCCAATGCGCCCGGTAAGAATTGCGCCATTAACCATAACCTCGGAATATTGGCTATTAATGAGCGTTGATGTATCAACTGGCGTATATTTGGCCGCAAGTGGTGCCACAATGTGCAATATTCTAAACATCGCACGATTCGCCTTTACACTTGCTGTTTCCCCAATTACATCAGCTAGCTGTCGCTTAGCTTGCGCTATTCCGTTAATCGTAATCCCCATTAATCGCCACCCGTAAACAACGCGTAGTCGTCAGCATGTCGTTCAAACGTATCAGCAAAGCGTTGAATGTGGATGATTTCTTCTGCTCCGGCAGAAATTGGATCTGATTCGTTTGATTTGCCGATTAGCAAATAATCACCAACAACAGCCTTTCCATACTCAGTCCAGATGGTGTTTTTAATCACTCGCTCACGCCCAATATCTAGACTGCCTTTTCTGGTGTTCATGCCGTAGTCACACTTAATGACAACCGGGCGGTCAAACTTTAATATTCCGTCCTCATTGCGACCTAAACACTTCCAGATTGTGGCTTGTGCGGTATAGCTCCAGTTTGCGGTTGATGACATGACTACCCCTCCACAACAACAAAAAAGCCTGTTTTTTTATCTTGCGGTAGCAAGTCGTCAGCAATGCCAAGCGGATCTAGGGCATTAATTGCCGCTTTTAACTTAGCTACATCATCGGCATAGTTAAAACTTCGGCTTGCCCCACTTGCGGATGATTCAGAGGCAATTCGGCGAGCGCCGGAAGAAATAGCAAAGATGGCGACCAAGTAAAGCATAATCAGCTTTTGCGTTGCTTCCATGTAGTCTGTATTGGCAAACTTTTCACTAAGGCTATTCGCTTGCGCAAGGTAAAGCTCTAGCAATGTATCAGGCGGAGCAAATCCAAGGCTTGATAACATTGATTCAGCATCTTCTATTTCAATTTGCACCGCCATAGATTATTCACCTTTGCTCTTTTTATTAACCTTACCGGTTGCCACTTCAAGTTCGCCGTCAGCTTCATTTAAAACTTCCACTCGGCCAATGTAGGCTTCCGGTACTTCATCCACTTTTAATTCCATGCCTAACGGCAATGCCAAAAGCTCACCATCTACCACGCCATAAAGCCCGCGCTTGATTACTTTAATTAACTTCATTCCTTCTCCCCAAAAAAGAAAAGGGGCTTTCGCCCCAATTCTTAACCTTTTGCGTTAAACACCTTGCTCTTTCCGTTGAAATCGCGCTTGATTTGTAAACCGAAAGCCGACCAAACAACGGAGTTATAGTTGTCAAACGGATTTTGACGAGGGATCAAGAATGTTCCGACCGGAGCCGCAATACGAGTTTTGATGTACTGTTGGTTACGCACATAAGCCACAAAGTGGTTACCTTTGAGCGCAAATGTAGGCTCAATAGACTCAACGCGGCCATAACGCAAGATGTAATCCTTAACCGTACCTTCTTTAAAGCCGTTAGCGTTGGAGTAAGGACGATCAAGATTGCGGTTGATTTCAGGGGATACCCATACTTTCACTTTTTCGCCAACCAGATTATCATCCAGCACTTTCGCAAAGTCGCCAGTGAAGAAGGCGATCAACTTGTCACCATCGGCAGTAGATAAGTCGATATTTAAACCGCCACTTGCACCAAGGTTAATTTGATTTGTGTTTTCGTGGTTAGTGATACCTTTCGCGCTAAAGTTAGCTACTTTGAGGTTTTCATCACCAAGCAACACATATTGAGCCATGTTCGCACGGAGTGCCGCTGTCGCCGCTTCTTGGTCGTCCGACATTGCATCAATGTTTTCAGTTTGCATACCTTGCCATTCGCGCCATTCGCGGCCATAACCGGTTGAGAAAATAGGAATTGGATCGCCGTACTGATCGTAAATCACTTTATCCATGCTTTCCGGCACTTGACCGCTCATGGAGCGAGATACTACACCGGCATCGCTTGATACGCGGTACATTGCAACAGTTTTACCGATTGAGATAGATGACCCAAGGCTCAGTAAGTCATTTAAAATTGGGTTGCCTTGGTCGTCACGGAAAACACGGGTAGTGATACTATCCACTTCGCGCCAGTATTCTTTATCGACCAAAGCCGCCTGATTCACAGCTAAAGAGCCTTGATAGGTGTTTGCCATGTTTTGTTGGTTGACGTTAAATACTTTGCGCTGTAATAACAACTGATCCCACGCTTGCTTAACTTGCGCGGAGTTTGTCACCAATTCTTTATTAAAAACAATGCGATTCATTTATTCCCCTTATGCCTTACGCACTTTTACTAATTCAACACCATCTGATGCAACGGTATAAGTTTCACGAGCAATAAAAATTGCTTCATCAGACGCACCAGCTTTTTTCAGTGTTCCATCACCATTTGAGGTTAACTTGTCGCCAACTTTCAAAGCCTCACCCTGTTTCACGCGCACATAGTAATCTACGTCTTGTTCACAGATTACCGCCACACCAGTAGCTCCAAGTGGTACATCGTGACGGATATCACCACCTGCAATGTAATTTGTTTGCATTACTAATGCTTGAGTTGATTTACCGGCTGTTGCGTGTTTTTTTAATTTGCCAGCGTCCAAAAAAACTAACGCACCGGGCTGAATTGCTTCTGCTGTCGGTGCGTCGATTGTTTGTGGGTCGTTTTTTCGTGCCGGACCGGCAATAATTGTATGATAGCGTAATTTAGCCATTATTCAGGCGCCTCCATATTAAGTAAGTCATCGTCGGCATTTAACGCGCCCATGGCACCATTAATACCGTTCGGATTGATTGTTTTTGCATATAAACCATTAAGAGCTTCGCCTTCCAACGCGTTCACGGCGGAATCATCTAAGGCAAAATGAGCTTTAATGGCGGCACGTTTTTTCACCAATTCTTCAGCTTGATTAGCCTCAAGTTTTGCGGTAATTGGGGCTAGCGCGGCATTGACGGCTTTCTTGATTTTTTCTTCAAGCTCATCATCCTTCGGCTTTTCTTCCAGCTTGCCATCTTTAGGTTTTTTTTCATCTTTAGGCTTGGCTTGCAATTCGTTATAAGCCGTTAAAAGCTCATCGTCATTCAAACCATCGATTTTTACACCGGCGGCGTTTAATGCCGCAATGATTTTTTCTTTCATTGAGTTTTGTTCTCCATTAGTTTTTACTTCTTCGTAACCTACTCGTCTTACGACTTCTACGCGTTCGCCGGTGAGTTCAATTTGATTGTCGTCACCAATAAAATAAGGCTGCTTGTATTTCTTGCCGTCATATTCGTAAATAAAATACTTCGGATAAACGGATTCAATCCACGCCTTATAATTACCCCCACTTTGTTTGTTGACTAACTCATACAAAGCGCGGCTAATTTCTTCAAATGCCAAGTCGGAATTGGCAGACAGGTAAAATTTAACCTTGTTCAACCAACCTTCCTTTCGGCAGTCCGCGGCGGTGCCCAAATCAACGTTTTCAACGTCTAAATTTGCACCGTCGGAATTAACAAAAATACCAACCCCATCATCAGGGGTTGCTGCACCGGGCTGATCTAACAGGATGGCGATATGGTCGAAAAACATATTGGTAGCAACCCAGTTATATTTTTTGCCTTTGGATGTTCCGCTATCGTCCTTCTTGTTTAAAATCAACCCTGTAGATACATGGATAGGTTTTGCTTCGGCATTATTGGTTAAATCATCAAGACGCCCCAATAAACGCTTTCCGCCCTCCGTGCTTTCGGCAAATCGTTTGTTAATACACATATCAACAAGGACTTTACCATTTTCTTTTCGCGCATTACGCGCCCACGCGCCTATATGGTGTTTATTAACCGCTCGCACATCACTTGCGGAAACGTATTTACCATCAATAACAGGGTGGCCTAATGGCATTGCATTTCCGTCTAAGGTTGCATAGCCCTTGTCAATTTCTGCCGCCGGATATAACCCGCCATTCATCACAACATCATCGACAAGCGGTACCACACCTTTAACAACAATGTGCACTTCCCCATCGATTGTTTCTTCTGCAATGTTTCGGCTATTCAACACACTCAAAACATTAATGTTATTTTTCTTCATTTCGTTTCTTCCTTAATGCGCCAACCCAATTTTCTCTTTCATCTGACAGAGATTTAAGCAATGGCTCTATATCGCTCTTGCCGTCTTTATTCAGCACGATTACGGATTGCTTACAGTAACAATTAAACCGATTACCATCCTTGCTATACCACTCCTTAACCTCATCAACATCAAAGTATTTGCCGTGACGTGACGCATGTGTGAGGCGGGTGGTGGGTTTAAGCGCCGAAAAGTGCAGGAGCTTTGTGTTTAACCCTAGCTCTTTTCTAGCTTCTTCCGCTTCTGCCCATTCCGCCCGTCTATATGCCGCCAATTGCTCTGTTTGTGCAATCAGTTTTGCCCGGCGATTTGATACATTGAGTCGCTCTTTTATGTTACGAGCGGTAACTTTTGCATTATTGCCGTTAAATATCGCCTCAGTGATAATCTCAGTCAGTTCTTTTCTTACAGCCGCACTAACCCCCTTCCACGTTGCATAATTCGCCGTATGAGCGATTGAGAGGGTTTTCATGTATTGCGGATTAAATAAGATTGACCCAAGATTGCGACTGTTCCGGTATGTTTCTGATTGCAGGGTTAAATCAGTCACTGCGGATTGCGTGCCTTTTTTGGTTGCGGCATCAATAAATGTATCAATCCATAACCGCCCGCCATCTTCTGCGCCTGATAACAAATTCCGGTCTAATATTCGCTGTATTGTTTCTAGCAATTCCGCTAAATCAGTGGAGGTAATTTCTTCAAGTGCGTTTGTTTTAAACCGCGGGGCAAGGCTAGTATCAAGCAACTGCCTGACTTCAACTTTGATTTGCTTAAATATCTGGTCGATACGTTTAAATGATTTAGCAATTTCTTGTCCCATGCCAACCGGATCGGCTTTATTCCTCGGAATCAGTAGGGGTTTTATCTTCTTGTTGATAATCAAGCGGATCTATCTCCTCTTTTGCCGTTGGCGGCATCTCATCATCTTTTAACGGTTCGTACCCGAGTACCTCGCGGATTTCATTCGGCTTAATTACAGACATTCCGTAGGCGCTCTGTGATGTTGTTGCAACCGTCGCAAGCTCTTTAGCATTAGCTATCTTGTCGCGCTCACTTGGTGCGAGTAAATCAGACCACGAAATAGTAACTTCACCGCTCTTTGGAGGGGGGATAATGCCCACCGTCCAGAATCGCTCTAAAATCTGCGTAATAACATCACTTAAAAAACCATTCCGGCGACCATTACAACGATTGGCCCAATCTGTTTTATCTTCATCTGACGCCAACCGCCCAGTTTGTTGCCCGAATAAAATCGTAAACGGAATTTGGATGGATGCCGCAAACTCATTCGCCGCCACCATCCAAGTTGAAGTTGGGTCAGCGGCCACAACAGAAAGAACAGAAGCATCGCCCTCTTGGGTAATTAATGCAGAGTCAATGCCGCTATTTAGCTTCTGTATTTGGTCGTTTATCGCACTTACAACATCCTTGTGTCCCATGGCTTCGGCTTGTCTTTTGAGTTCGCGTAAATCGACCTTGTCAGACATTCTAATGCTTAACTGCCGACTGGCATTTTTCAAAAAGCCTTCTGCGCTACCGCCAGACGTTTTCTCCATATCAAGCAATTTGTTGTAACCAGGCTCAAGTAAAGACACGCCAGTTTTAGGTTGGTTATCGTCACCGCCCTCATTTAACAAAATAATCCGGCTTTTATGGATTTTAATATCACGGCCTTTTTTGCCACTACTAACAGCAGATTCGTTAAACTGGTAGTAGAGGGGTTCGCCGTAATCTTCCTTGGTTAGGTCTGTTTGATATTCAGAGACTGACAATTGCTCTTGCCAAACCGGGATGAGTTTAATTAGCGCTCTTTCTTCTAATTTTGATAGCGCTCCCTGGAGCAATTCATCTTCCCATTTTGTGCCGCCATCTTCGCGCACATGGATAATTAAAGCGGAGTATTGCCCTACAAGATTTCGCTTGTCGGCCTCCTTAATGCTTTTCCATAGTTTTTTAAAGAGTTTATCTACCCGCTTTTCCCAGGCTGTCGTTTTTGTTGACTCGTTGTTTTTCGCTCCGTCAACAATTACCGGAGTATCTACCCAACAACCATCACTAAGCCTTGTGATTGCCGCAAACCCTACACTATTACGAGTGTAAGCCTTGTAATAATGCTTAAATGATAGATTTTGCGGATAACCACACTCAGCCCACAATGTGCGGCGCTTTTGATTCCCGAGACCATAAATCGCCGCCAGGAAATCCTGTCTTTGTTTTTCAATATTCATTTATCCCTCACGATAATAATAGACCTGCGGCATTGTTGGTTTGTATTAGCGGGTTGAGCGCATATCTCAGCGCATCTATGTAGTGGTTATTTTGGTCTAGCACCACTGGCAAAATATCGCCTGATTTTTTGTCCACCTTATAGCTGTAAAGGCGGAACTCTCTAGCGGTGTTTTCGCATCTAGGATGGATTACAACACGCTTATAAGATTTAATGTGTTCGATACCATCTTCAACACTGCCAGACCACTTGCTAACCGGTTCGATTCGACCTAGTCCGTGTCGGCGCAAGAAGCTAATACTCTCAGGCCGCGCGCTGTCTGCTCGTTCAACGTATTTCTCAAAGTCCGGGATGTTTTTCATCAAAAATGGGGCTGTCTCGTCCAACTCAAGCCCAATTTTGCCCGCCTCATGCTCTACATAAAGTTCGTCATTATGCACCCAACAACGCACTGCCGCCGTAGGGTCTTGAGCAAACCCAAAGTCCAAACCTTGATATGGACCATGCCAATCTTCTTTTGGTGAGAACTCATCAATAGTGAATTTCCCCGCAAAAATCTGTGCATCACTTTTGATGTTATACTCACCAAGCCAAACATGCCCGAATGTTGCCGGATTGTATTTACGGTCGTACTCCATTTCTTTTAGGAGTTCATCCGGTAAAAATGGATTTTGGTCGAAGTTCACGTGCGCAAGCGTGAAACCATCGGCTTGATTCGCAATCGCACTGTTAAAAAATTCATCTACAGCATCGCTTTCTTGATCTGGGTTCCAAGTAAACCAAATTTCACTCCCTGATTTACGGATAGTTGGTCGGAGTAACTGCAAACTGCGGTAAGATAGATTCTGCGCCTCTTCCACCCATGCGCAATCAAAACCCTCTAGGGATTTAATACTGTCGGCGGTATGATCTTGCATACCTTGGAAAATCATTATCCCTTCGCCATCCACACGCTTAATCTCATTCATGGTGATGTCAAACAAATGAGAAACGCCAAATTGACGAATCTTTGATTCAATCAGGGCTTTTGAGGAAAATTTAAGGGATTTTTGAATCTCACGAATACACACAAGCCGATAATTCGGATCGATAATTGCTCTTTCTACTTGAGCCTCCGCTACCGTGTGGGATTTGCCACTACCACGGCCGCCTTTTACACCTTTGTATCGGCACGGCTGAATAAATGGTAAAAACCATCTAGGTGTTTGAATCTCCAGTTCCATCTTTTGGATCTACCACTTTTCGGATAATTGTTTTTGGTGTCATTGAGCCGTCAGAAGATGTCAGATCAACGTTATTTGTTTCACGCCAACCACCCTGTGTTTTAAGGTAAAAGATTTGTGCCGAAAGATTGCCATCGCGGGCTTGCTGGATTAATGATTGAGCAATCGACCCCACGGCATTAGCTCGACCTCTTTTATATCGTTCGGAAACCTCAGGTTGTCTCTCCATAACGCTGTAAAATGCCGTCTTCCCCATACAGAAATAATCTGCAATTTGCTCAACAGAAAGATAAGCGGCTAATTTCTCAACCTGCACTAATTGTTCTTCGCTAAGTGCTTTTGCTGGGCGACCACCTTTGTTCTTCTCTTTTTGTTCTGCCATTTAATCACCTCGCTTTAATCCCTCAAGTGCCGCGCCACTGATATAGTTTTCATGCGCCGGGATGTTCATACTTTTTAATAATTCGCGTTTTTCTTTTTCATCTTTGCAGACGACAACAAAATAAAATTCCGCGGAGTTTGCTTCTTTTAGCTTCTCTGTGGATTCTTTACGGTGGGCTTTGATTTCTTCTAGGCTTGCTTTTGTTTCTTGTACTTCTGGCGTATCCGCAAACAACTCACTGAATCGACTATCGCCATCAAAGATTAAATCCACATCAAGAGAATCAAACCCCATGTCACTAAACGAAACACCGAAATCTAAATTAATTTCAGCAAGAAGTTCTGTTTGCCACGTGCCTTGTGCGGAAGGGTTGTTCAAAAACACCAACATTGCCAGTTCTTCTTTTTCCGGCAGGTCAACAATAGCGACATCTAATTCATAGTCGTTTTCTTTGGTATTTTCTTTGTATTTTTCGTGCTTATCCATAACAGCTAGTCTTTGGTGACCGCCTAACAGATAGCCTGTGCGTTTGTTTACGATGAGCGGTTGTAATAAGCCGACTTCACCCATTTTATCGAATAAGTTCTTTTGCGCTTTCTTATCTATTACGCGCGGATTTTTCGGGTGTGGCAGAATCTCACTCCGCTTGAGTGTTGCCATCTCGAACTTCTGTAGGTTTGTTTTTGCCATCGCCGTATAACTCATAGTGCATTGCGCTTGCTTCCACGAATGGAAACCAACGCTTAATTTTTTCAAAGTCTTGTGGGTAGTATTGTTTGATAGACCAAACGTCACGCGGCATAAGCGATCTAAATGAGTGGCCAATTACGGCTGTTTCAGGTGCCGGCTTTAAATTGTGATGCTTGATATATCTTAGGATTTCTTCCTTGTTGAAATTCGCCACCGGATAAAACCGACCGCGCTTTTCATCAATACAACCGGAACGTTTAATCATTGCTCGCCTTACGATACTGTCTGCGATTCGTTCACCTGCGGCAATCCACCAAGAATCATTAATCAATCGTACATATCGGTAACAGTCGTTAATATTAATAATTGGGGTGGAGTAATCCTCTTTGCGGAATGTGCCTGCGGCAATGATTTCTGAAATCTCAAAGTGGGGGATTCGATCTATCGTGATGCCGTATTTTTTTTCAGCGAAATTAATAGTCGCCTCTTGAAAGCTTAAATCAGGGACTTGATACATAAAAAAAGCGCTAACACGCTTGAAATACCGACAACATAAATCAAGCGTTACAACGCTATCCTTACCACCCGAAAAAGCCACAATGACGTTGTCGGTCATGTTTGATTGCGCCTTGATTGGATCGTAAAGTTTGCTCATATTAGCCGCCTGCGCCGCCCATTGATTTACGACGACCTGTACTACGCTGTAATGATCGAGCTGTGCTCGGGTTGGTTACACCTTTGTAATGCGGTTTAGCCGCGCCACGTTGCAAACTACTGCGGCGCGTACCCTGATAAACAGGGGTTACTTTTGGTAATGCCATATATTTCTCCAATAAAAAAGCCACCTTTTACGGTGGCTCATCTCTCTCATTATCTGATTAGTCAAAAATTAGACTGTTATCATTTATTTTTGCTTTTGCCGGCTGTAACTCTGCCGCATATTGCAACCAGTTATGATCGTCTAACATTGGCACAATCAGCTCATCATCAACATCAAACAATTTTAATCTGCCGATCACTTTGTTTAACATGACTGCTTGCGGGTTTGCTAATACCCAAGCATACAACCCGTCTATTTTGTCATCATCTGCCAACCAAGCAGCATCTCTATCTTGCTTTGTTAGCGGGCGCACATCAATCAAATCACAAACGCACATCATTACACCAGGCGGTAGCAATGTGTAATTTTTAATTTGTTTATTTAACACCCAGCTATTTTGCTCTGCGCTTGACGCAGTGATTAATATTTTACCGCGATAATCTGTGCGCCAACTGCGCACCTCAATTGTTTTTTGCTCGCTTGCTATCAAGTACGCCCAAGGTTGCCTTACTGATAATGCTTTCATTTTTGCCTCTACATGAGTTAACTTAACATCAATACTAAGTTATTTTGTTGACATTGTCAACATGTTATCTAATAATATTTATGTATTTATAAGAGGTATTAATGAGCACGACAAAGCCAAACGCACAGATCTACTTTAACCCGAGCCGTGAGTATTTTTTACAGCTCATTCAAACACTGCAAGATGAGTTCGGATTATCCACCACCGAAATAGGAGCGCGTATTGGCGTTAACCGGAGCGGGTTATACAACTACATGCGTACTGATGATAGATATAGACCCCACTCATACATTCTGCAATTTGCGCTCGAGGAGCTAATTAACAATTTGCGAGAACCAAAAGATTTGTAATATTTACATCACATAACTTAGATATAACCCCGAGATTTTTATACCAACCTCAGAGCTAGATTTAAATTATGTAGCATACACTTTACTTTTTATTCTTGCGAAAGTGAGAAAGACAAGTCGCGGCGAGAATCTTTGTTCGCTCTACGCCGCTTTAGATTTCCAAAAACAAATCCATTTGCTTAAGTTTTGCGAGTTCCGTTTCAAAGTGCGCTTTTTCCTGCTTGCGTTGGTTTAATAACTTGCCGGCTATTGAGCCGTTAGCGCGTGATTTGCTTTCATCTTCAAGTAAGCGATTTAGTCGCTCTTGGATTTCATCACGTCGTGCGGTTCCTGTCGTCCAGTAATCCCATAGCACTTCGTAGCATTCTTTTTGATAGCGGATCAGCCTTTCTTTGAGCTCTGGCTTGACCCGGTTAGCGTCAATACCAAATAACCACCCATTAAGGTAATGCAACGGAAGACATACCATCTCGCGGTCTTTGCCATCTTCCGCGTTCATTCGTATCATACGAACGGTTGCGTTTAAAACCTCTTTCCGTTGCAATCGCTCAAATTGAGCATGCCAAGACAATCCGATATTCTCGCAAATAGGTTTCATTGGCACATAAGGTTTGTTATCATATTCAACGACAACAATTTCCGTTCCGAAGAACGGCGCTTTTAATATCTGCATATTAAACTCCATAAATAAAAAACCCGGTCAAGCGTTAACCTGATCGGGTTTTGTTTTAGAAGTCCTAACATTCCTACCTTTCGGCTTGGCATCTACCAATTTAAAGCTGTCAGACATTCAAAAGACTTTTATAATCCCCAAGTAAGGGCTTTAACTGCCCACATTTGAGCATCGATGATACGTTTAACCGCCTCATCTAATAGCATCTCTTTATCTGCTGTTAGCGTTCCTTGGTTAAATGCGTCATCTTTATGTGCTATTACCTGGTTAATAGCTTGCGCAAAGCGTTGTTTACACTCTGCAACATCACCGATGTTACCCGGGTTAAAGTCGATTCCAACTAACTTTTCACCCGAGCTTTTATCGTTTGCGAATTTTATTTGGTCTGTCATTGTGATTTACCTTTTACTTGATTAATCCACTTATTGATGTTTGTAATTTGACTGGCACACATATCACGCTCACCTTGCACTATGATTAAATGCTCTACCGCCTCACCGTATGTGCTACCAGTGAATGGAGTTTTAACACAAGGCGTTAAGAAAGCTTGAGGCGGATAGATATACTCCGTCTTAGTTGTTACCTTGTTAGTACAACCGCTCAATAGCATCGTCATAGATGCGAGTGTTATAACAAGGCTGTGATTTAATAATCTTTCTGACAACTTGCACTTTGTCTTGTGTTGCTTGTTTAATCTCATCGTTAATAACTCTCTGTTGCTCTACCGCTTGACGTTCTGTTTCAATCGTATCTTTTAACGATTGATTGACTTGCTCTTGGCTTTTAATGGTTTGGGCTTGCACTTGGTTTTCGGCTCTTAGTTCATCTATATTCTTTGATTGGTGCCAAATCCAACCGCACAAGCCCAAAATGGTTAATGCGATGATTACGATTGAGTAGATTTTAAATCTGCTAAACATAACGCTCTTTCCTTTTCTCTACGCTTAACCAAGCCTTGAAGTTTTCGTCCGTCAGCATAGACCCAGCGTAAAAGTTGATTACATCCATCAACATACTTACCGCTCCGCATTAGTCTAAACATTGTGGAGTTTTTAAGATTGCCACACCCATTGTTAAACGTAACAGATACCGTAGCATCAAACACAGATTGAGGAAGCTCTCTACCATTGGCGTATTTATCTACGCACAACTCTGCGAGCTTAATATCATTTTTCCATCTGCGTGCGATTTCTTCATTTGTGTATTTCTTGTTAAGCTCTATTTTTTGCCCAGAGTATTCCGTTGAGCCAATGCCAACCGTCAATACATCAGCAGGGCATTTATACGGGGTAGCCATACAACCCTCTGCATTGCCAATTATTTCTGCTCCAGCAGGACTTAATCTTAACTCGCCACCAAATTGAGAGTACATAATCCCGATAACCGCAATAACGGAACAAGCACCAAGCGCTTTTCTAGTTTTCCCTAACACCATCATCAATCCCCTGCTCTAGTCGTTTCATTCTCGCCCGATGCATCTCTTCCGCTCTGCGCTCTTCGTTATCCCTAACCTTACCCTCTTGGTATTTAGCGTACATATTAACGAGACCACTGATTAAACCTATAATCAAACCAAAAATAGCCAGCCACTCCTGGAATGAATACATTGCCCAGAATGCGCCAAAGCCAGACCAAAAAATACTTTGATTCCCTGCGTCTTTTAACATTCTCATACTCCATCTCGCTGTTTGTTTGCGGGGCAATAAAAAAGCTCACGTTTATTGTGTGAGCTTGATGTTTGGATAATAAAAAACCCCGACCGTTTCCGATCAGGGCTGTTTCTAAACTTATTTTGCGTTCGCTATGCGCTAAAACCGCAACTTATACTATATACTACAATTTTACTTGCAAGTAATCAAGTATTTTTTTACAAAAAACAAAACCCCGTATTTTTAAATACGGGGCTATTTATTTTTACAGGTTTTAAAAAATTCCTTTGTTGACATCCCAGCTTGCCTCGCCATCGATTTGATCAATGCCTTATCAAAAGGCGAAATATGCTTATCAACAGTCACTAAAAATTTACCACGCTCATCCACTCTAACCCATTGTTCATGTGCAGTAGCTGTTTTTGGCTTCATATTAAAGCCTAATTTTACTAATGCAATCGTTACTTCTTTATAGGTTAGAGGTGTAATACGGGTAAACATTATGCTGGGCAACGCTCTTCAAAAAATGCGACGTCTTTATTATTCCCATTTTTAGCCAAAAGGAATCTAAGCCAGTAATATTTGACCCATAAGGACAATGGTGCAGGACGATTAAGAAGCTGTTGCGCATATTCAGGTTCGGAATTTACTTCCTGAATAAGATCTCGGATTTGAGAATCAAGTTTATCCATTGCTTCTTGCATTGTATCAGCTTGAGCGGCAAGTGACAGGTCAAGACAAATGGCAATATATAAATCACCTTTTGGATAAACCATGCAACGGATTAATTTGCGATATTTTTTCATAGACATACTTTTTGATAGTTAAAACTTTAACTCTAAAGCTTTGACGCAATCTTAAACTTAACTATAAATACTTGTCAATAGATTGTCACCAGTAAAACCCACTTAAAAACCTTTATTCTTAACCAATATAATGATACTTAATTTTCAGCATTGAAAATGCGCCTTGTAAAAACCCAATGCCACGATTGCGCAGGCGATACATTTTGGCGGGGGAAATTGCCAACGCGCGTGTAATATACTTTTCGCCCAACTGCTGCACATACAGCGCCATCGTAACCTGATATGCTGCTAAATCTACCTGATGCAATGCCATTATTGCGCCCTCAATTTTTAAACATTCATCATCACTCAAGTGCTTTAACCATGCCTTACGCGGGGTTGACGGTAAAACAGGAATGCTTGGTGTCACGCTTGGATATTCTGTTCCAATTCTATCACGACCCCAGCAATTACCCCATTTTTCTAAAATTCGCTCAACGCTATAACTCATTCTTGACTCCCGTCTAACTCTTTGATTTTCGCTCTGTAAACCTTGATTAATTCCTTAAGCTCGGATATTTCCCATTTTTTAATCCGGTGTTGATTTTCTTCTAACCACTCAACTTCTTTCTCGCCAATCTTATCAACCAGTCTTGGTCTATACCCGTGTATATTTCCACCACCAACAAAGAGATTGCATCTAATGCAGCCAGAATGAATGTTCCTCTCGTCAAATCTTAGGAATGAACTTCTGCCTTGTGGGATAAAGTGTGAGGCTTGAAAGCTTGGTTTCCATACTGCACCGCAAGCGATACAAGGCTGACCTTTGTCTCTTAATCTGATAAATTTATTCACTTCTTTTTGAAGTGCTTTCAACCAATGACCTCTGTCGCTTTCTAATAGTTTTTTCTTCCGCTCTTTTAGTTGAGCCTTTTCCTCTTTCTCTTTTTTCTTTCTCGCCTGCTCTTTTGATAACGCTATCGCACATTTTGGCGAGCAGACTTTCTGCATTGAGCTTATTGTTTTGACAAAGTAACAACCGCATACCTTGCATTTGGTTTCCTTAGGTTTCTTGTTCATATCACCACCATTTGCCAGTGATTAAGATTGTCACGATAACTACACAGGCATAAGCTATAATCAAAATCTTCAATTCTTTCTCATTCATCGTCCGCACCCTCAACAAAACAAATAATCACAAACACCACCACAAAGAGAACTACCGCTAGAGCTATTTCTTCTCTCATTTAAAATCTCCACGTATCGTTAAACTTAACGCCATTCTCTACGCCCCAAGCGGTTATGTATTCGATTAGGCTCGCTAATCGCTGTACGCCCATTTGTGCGGTGCTTTCTCGTAGATTAATTACTTCACCCTCTAAACCGATTACCATTTCAGCTTTACCGCCTGTTGCGATTTTGTGAGCTGATACCATAATCATTTTCCAAGTGCCGATGTCTCTTTTCTTTCCGTTAAATTCACACTGTTTACTAATATCGCTTAGTAATGCGTGTAACTTTGAATTCTGCTCAAGTGAGCGTGTCATCGGTTGGATTTTTACCACCAACGGTCTTTTGTCGTCCGTTGGCAGCTCTTTGATAAATTCAATGCAATTCAACCGCACTTGGTTTGAGCGTAGAAAGAATTGCTTTTTTAATCTCCATATCCACCGCACTTTTTAACAAAATCAAGACTTACTGAGCGTTGTACAAAATCTTCCATCGCTGGATCAAACACCACTACCATTTGGCCTTTACTGTTACCTTTGATTTCTTGTTTTGTCACCGGGTGAATAAATGCAATTCGCCCACCTGTAATATCAATCACCTCATTTGCAACATTCTGAATGTGGTTTTGATACCACTGTGTAGATTTATCATTGTTGAGCAACATCACGACTAAATGTCCAGCATCTCGTAGTTCTTTCGCCCGGATTAAAAACGGTGTTACATCAGAGTACGGTGGATTCACATAAATTTTTAAATTTTCTTTTTCGCAGCAATTTTGAAATCCGCGCATAGAGCAAGTTAAAAAATCAAAATCGGAATCGATATATTCTTTACACAAAGCGTTTTCACTACTTGCGCACCCGTCAACATCAAACGCGCCATACTTAATTTCAAGCCAGTTAAAAACATACTTCGGCGTTTGCCATGTATCTTTATCAAATTTTTGTTCTGTCATTGGATAGCTCCTTTACCATAACTTTTCGCATAGCTTTTTGTTGCTTGTTGCGGTTTTTCGTTTAAATCTTGATAGGCTTTCGCTTGGTCGCAGTCAACGAAGTGACCTTTGTCAAATCTCATATAGGCTGTGCCTAATCCACCAAATCGATTTTTAGTAACAATGGCCTCGGAGTAAGGATTATCACAATCTGCCTTGTATGCGCCCTCACGGTAAAGCATGATGATTTGGCTTGCATCTTGCTCGATTGAGCCTGAATCACGTAAATCTGAATTAGCAGGGCGTTTTACTGCACGGCTATCTACATCACGGTTAAGCTGACAAAGTAAAATAATCGGGATATTGAAATTCTTGCTAAATGTTTTGAGCTTGCTCATTGAGTTTGCGATAGCTTGTGTTAAGTTGATGTTTCCACCTTGCTTGTGATCCATTAAACCTAAATAATCAATCACGATTGCGGATAGCTTGCCTACATCGCTCAAGTGTCTTTCTGTAATCGCACAGATTTCATCTGCTGATAGACCGCCACGGTCAACGAAATAGATTTTTTGCTCACGAATATCGGTAATTGCGTCAGTTAATCGGTTGTAATCTAAATCGTCTAATTCTTGTGGATTGCGGAGTTTTTTAACGCCAACGCCACCAGCTGCACTTAACAAGCGGTCGATTAATTGGAAATTCCCCATTTCAAGGCTGAAGAAAAGCACTGAACCGTTGTTTTTAGCGATATTTCGTGTGAGCGTTAGGCTAAATTCGGTTTTACCTGTACCCGGACGACCTGCCACTACTACGATGTCAGTAGAATTTATGCCGCCAAGAATGTTATCCACCGCCTCAATGCCAGTGTAAAGCAAGCGTTCTTTGAAATCGCTTTTTGAACGTTTTTCTAAAACATCCACGTAAGAATCGACCAGTTCACCCATCACAATTGGCTTAATTTCCGTTTTGCTGACAAGCAGTTTTTGGATTTGGTTAAGTGCATTTTGAGTGATTTGGTTTACCTGCTCCTCTTTTGCGTTGGCTAACTCCCCTGCCATTTTCAACAATGCCTGTTGAGCAGTGCGATTTACCCAAGCAGAATGGACTTTCTTCGCATAGCCTAGAATGTTTCCGCTGTAAGCGTATCTGTTTGCTAATTCAGCTAGATTGGCAAAGTTTTCACCGTAGTCTTGTGCAAGCAGCAAAATATCAATCAAATCATCTTTGCGAGCCTGTTTGCGAATGTTTCCGTAAAGTGCGCCAAGCTGGAATGTGGCAAACATTTCAGGCTCTAACCAACTCATTACTTCACGAGCTTGAGCAGTTAATCCAGTCGCTAACATTGAGCTGATTAGTCCATATTCCAGGTTGTAGTCATTATCTTGCGTTATCATTACCAATTCCCCTCTAAAACTTTATCCAGTGTTGTCTCTCTCAAGATATATTCAAAATCTGCTTTCCAGCCCCGATTGTTTTCGCCAAAGTAGAATTTTGTGGCTGATTGCAAGAAGTCTTTGAAATACTCACCAAGCGCGGACTCTATATCGGTCTCAATTTCAAATCGTTTAATAAACACTTGAGCAAGTTTCTTAATCGCTTTCTTGCGTTTATCACTTAACTGCGATGGATTAGCGATTAGTGGTAGATTTGAATTTAATTCTTTCACCAAGGTGTTGTATGTTTCTGCTACTGCTGAATAATTAACCTTGATTGAGTTTTGTTTTTTGCCAGTGTGCGGATTGTCCGCACCCACGATTTCCGAATGTTCTGCGTTAGCAGATTCCCCGTTAAGGGGTAAGGGGTTATCTGTATGTAATCTAGTGTTGTAATCTAGTGTATTAACGAATGTCACTTTGTCGCACTCCCGAATGTCACTTTCGGACATTGGGGAATGTTCGTTTTGTACATTCGCTAATGTTGCTAATAATTCGTCTAATTTGTCACAGTCAATCTTGTAATAAAGGCGATGTTCTAAACGTTTATAAGTCTCGATTAAAACACCTTTTTCACGGAGTAATTTGCGAGCTGTTTCTTGTTCTTTTCTTGATAAACCAGTTTCAATTTCTAATTCTTCTTGAGTTTTGTATACACCAAGCGCCGAGTCTGATTTATCTTGCCAGTAAAAGATTTGCTCAAAGAATACTTCAGCAATAACACCACCAAATAAACGTGCTAAATTTGGGCGGTATGCAATCACTCTACCTGTATTTTTTAGCATTTCTGACGGTTTCATATTTCCAATTCCTCAATCGCTTGATCTGTTACTCTGTCGTATTCTTCTTGGCTTGCGTTTCGCTCTCTTAAATCTCTTTTAACTGCCTCGTATGCTAGAATTCGTTCTCTATCGTCTAAGCTAGCCACAAATTCGGGTGAGAATAATCTTTCCATATCAAGCCACCAGTCTATATTCAGCGACGCATTTGCCGCTAGGTACTACAATCATTCGTCTTTCGATTTTGTGACCCTGTTGTTTGAGGTCGTAAATTCTTGCCCCAAGACGTAAGCAGTTAAAACGTTTTTCCGCATCCAAATGAGTTAAGCGGTCGCCTTGTTGTAAGGCTTTGAGAATTAATGCTTTTTGAGTTTTGCTTGAACTTTCGTTTGCATTTTCGTTTAATTTAGGTGATAATTTAGTCATCTTTTGAAGTCCTCCGACTGATAAAGGGAGTTAATACTAATTAACTAATTAGCCTCTGTTCCCGCAGGGGCTTTTTTATTGCCGTCACTAGGACGGGAATACTTCTTCAAGCGAGCAATCAACGCCTAACTCATTCAATTTACTAACAATCTTTTGCGCCGCGCTGATATTTGGCTCGCGCACATTGGCTTCGTAATTTCCGATTCTTGATTGTCCCCAACCAAGCTCTTTCGCAAACTCAGCTTGGCTTCGTTTTGTTTTTTTTCTGTATTTTTGTAATTTATTCATATCCTTCCTTTTTTAACACGCTTAACACAGCTTACGTGTTAATTATAAACACAATTTAAACACGGTTACAAGTGTTTTTATTGTTTAAATAAACACAATGCGTGTTATATAATCGGTGGTAAATTTGATAAGGAGGATTGACATGAGCAAAATCATCGAAAAAATCAAATCCCGCCGCCGTGAATTGCGGTTGAGTCAACAACAATTAGCTGATCGGTTGGGATGGAGGCAGTCAAGAATCGGTAACTATGAGGCGGGTGTTAGAGATATTGGCACAGACGATTTAAGGTCGATTGCTGAAGCGCTTGAGATGACGTTTGATGAACTTGTGTCGGGTAATTACGCAAGTACAAACATTGGTAATCAAACAATTAGCGGATCAAGCGTAAATATCACAACCGCAAACCAAATTAACCATGGGGCGGGGTTAGTTGCGCAACCGGAACAAGACGCAAGCCATACGCACCGCATAGATTATTTAGACGTAAGAGTGGCAGCGGGATTGGCGGGATTTGAAAACTCGGACTATCCCGAAATCGTATCAAGCCTGTTTTTGTCTGACGAGGGTTTGTTGCAGATCATAGGTCGCAAGTCGGCGGCGGGCATAAAAATTGTCAACGTGCCAACTGACAGCATGGAGCCAACAATCCGTAAAGGCGATTGGGTGTTTTTAGATACTAATATTGATTACTACAACGGAGACGGTGTGTATGCGTTTGCGATAGATAACGCGCTATTTATCAAGCGTATACAAAAACTTGTTGGCGGTGGGTATAGATTGCACTCAGACAATAAGGACTACGACCCGCAAGATATAACAGACGAGATTTGCCAAACGGCAAAATTTGTCGGCAGATTTATCAAAACAATCCATATTGACGTTGTATCACTTTAAAAAAATAACCAAACCCGAGGAACCAACCATGCGAGCAGTAGCCAAAAGAATTAAAGCTGAAAGAGAAAGACAGGGATTGTCTATTGCTGATTTAGCCAAGATCCTAAGCGTGAGCGAAAAAGATGTATTAGACCTCGAAAATGGCGAGATGCAACTAACAATGCGTGACATAGATCTGTTTGCTATCGCCCTTGAGGTTAGTGCTGATAGATTAAAATTCGGTGATGATTGGCAACCTAATCTAGGCGGGCAATCAAAATTTGAAAACCCTCGATATAATCACTCAAACGTAGCGACAAATACCGCAGCCACGATGACAACAAATAATTATTATCAAGGTAACGGAAATTCGGATCTGCAGGTGCAAATTAACCGAATGGAACAAGCGGCACATACTGGTAGGCTTGGGGCGTTTACGCAGTTAGATAGAATCGAAGAACAGAATAAATTACTCCTAGAAAGGATTGAGCATATTAACGAAAAATTTGATTTTTTAATGACAGTTGGCGAAGTTACGCCTAAGGAAATTAAATGAGTGTTTCAACACACAGCCACCCGAAGGTGGCTGCACCGATGTTTCCAACATTAAGCTCGCTCAACCATGAAATTCGTATTATTGGCGTGGCGTGCAATATGGGCTTAATGGGTTGTAAGTAAATATATTTTTATATGATATTAGAGGTAAGAAATGAATAAACAAGTTAAATTGCGCGCTTTTAGTATTTCTCAAGATAAATTTAGTGGCACAGTTACAGTCTCTGACTTGCTAAAAGAAGTTTTGGCTAATTCAAAATCAAGCAATGAGCGAAGAATGCGTTTAAGTGAAGATGATCCAAAGAAAGAAGAAGATTTAATTTCACATTTTAATATCGAAAAAGATAATTTTATTTTTGCGACAATGCTTCGTATTGCGCCAGGGGATAATGTTCAACATATTGATGAAGCCTTATTTAATAAAGCCAACTTCTCCATTAGTGACCTACTTAATGCAAAATTGAATACCAGTGCCATTTATAAAGATCATTATTATTTTGCCCTTTCAAATAATTTCCTCGTAACAAATTTGAACAGCAGAACAACCATAACAAGGCTACAAACTTATTTAAATTGGCTGTTAAAAGAATTGATTGATTTATCTCCCGTTATAGAAATTAAAGAAGAGTATGACTTGGCAAGTATTAAATCATTTGTTATTCAAGATCCGCAAATAAAGAATAAAAGCCACATAGACGAAACGCAGTCTGATAACTCAGCGATACTCTCTCGCCTTAAAGATTTGGCTTTTGATCAAGTGAAAGCTTTGTTCAAAGATGCAACTGATTTGCAAGATGTTGATTTAAGTCAGATTGTGTCGGCAAAACTACTAATTCAACTAAAAAATCCAACAAAAAAATCACCAGAAGAGGTTAAAAAAGCATTTAGTGCAGTCTTGAAACCAGTGTCTGATTTAGATAATATTTCATTTAAGACTAGACGCGGGGCATCCGTCACCGGTAGTCAATTAGAAAAGTCTAAGATGGTTGAAGTTGATACTACCGAAACCGGTAAGCTCAACGAGCAAACATTATTACAACAAATGGAAATATTTATAAAAGACCTTGAAAACGAACAAAAATAAAATAGCAATGCTAACAATCGGCATTCTATTAACCGTCTTTATATCATCATTATTCTTTCCTGAATATAATGATGAAAAGATGGGAAACTTAGTTAATACAATTTATACCATATCTGGAATTATGTTTTCCATTGGTATGGGGGTTATTTGCACCTTCAATCCAAGTGGGATAAAGAATGAGAATATATATTCCATCATTGAAAATAATATATTTAAAGTAAGAAGTTCATTTTTATTCTATTTTGCTTTATCTACCATTATGGTTATAACACAAAATATTTTTGATTTAAGCTATCGGATCGAGGTAGATTTTGACTTTATTGATATTGATATTACTATTATTTTAGACGCTAAAATATTTACACTCGTTATGTCGATAATTGCTATTATTTACTATATTATTAATTTTCAAGCCATACAAAAACTCAATTTAGATATTGCAAAAAGAATAATACAAGAAGAAAAACTAACCCAAACTATGCACTGACACTACTTGCTTCGACGTCTCCGAGATTGATGTCGGATATATCAACCACAATAAACCGCCTCACTGGCGGTTTTTTATTACTCATTAAACGCTGCAATCAACTCCTCTAGCACAATCCTCTCCTGCTCATTAGCGCGCACAATTCTTAACTCTTCATCTACGCGCGACACTATCTCATTAATCCCTAAGCTATTAATTCCTTCGCAATTCAGCGAGATTAGCCATTTTTTAAACTCTTTTTTCATAATTCGCCCCCTTATTGGTAGAG
>ENA-OWLZ01000103-OWLZ01000103.1-metagenome-genome-assembly--contig:-NODE-103-length-22779-cov-10.798979_pt1 | contig 22779 bp, 19 predicted proteins | sample MGYA00245341_ERZ651117 | MGnify/ENA primary metagenome ERZ651117 (study PRJEB26857, sample SAMEA4031763) | metagenome | biome: human; feature: oral; material: saliva | place: Philippines | collected 2014... | reverse complement strand
CCTGTAGGGTGTCGGAAGGGAGATCCGCTTTCATTCCCTACAGAGTAGAGTGTCCAAAGGTATTATCTTTGTGACGTTCTACTTTGTAAGGAATGTATGCGGAGGGTTTATTCACCTGTAAGGTGTAGGCAAGCATCGTCAGATACCTCTAAGCGGACGAAGCTGAACGGTTCGTTCGAAGGCTGCGACCATTGGGAGCAGCCAAAAAACCCTCCTGTTGCAAGCAGGAGGGATGAAATTAGGCTTGTGTTTTATGGTATGAAATGAACTGTTGACTGCAAAGTTACTTTTTTTTGATATAAAATAATCATTTTGATTTATATTTCTACTTTATCATCTAAGCAAAGTATATATTATATGTGTTGTAGATTGATTTAATCTTTACTTTTATAAATCAAAAAAAGCACATCTATAAAGTAAAGTTTTTGTACATATTCAATCAAAAAAAAGATTAAATCCTACTGAATTGTTAATTTAGAAAGTAATCTATTTGTTTTTTTAATTTTTCTGTTAAACTTATTTCCTTTGTCCAAAAATTAAAGAAACAATATATGGGAGCATTTGGAATATTTTTCTTGTGTCTTACTTTCTTTTACCTTCTTTACTATGCTGCTATGATCCTTATGGACCTCTACGGCAAGAAAGCTCGCCAGGTTGATGGAGTAGAGGAGTTTAAAGTAGGTGGTGGAGCTGGAACTGCAGAAAATCCAGACCAGGTCTTAGAACGAGAAGAAGGTGGATACGATATCATAGGTCATGATGACGAACTTCCTATTGCATATCCTATGGAATCATCATCGCCCCAAAAAGATACATTACCTAATGATTCTGTTGATTCATCTTCTGAATCATCAGGGCAGGAAGGTTCTTCTTATGACGAAATGCTTTTAGCAAAGTCAGAAGGAACTGCCATTAAAAAGGAGTTTCAAGAAGAGTATGATGAAGATGAAATGTTTGAAGCTTCTTTGGAGCCAATGGACGGTTCACGCAAGCTTTTCCGTCACATAATCACTAATATCTAATCTGATGAAGAAATTATTGTCCAAATCATTTTTTCTTGTGACGATTTCTCTTTTTGCGAGAGTTACCACAGTTGTAGCAGACACTTCAATAGGGTCTACGGACTATTCCAGTGGCTATGGTGGTTTATCTGAGATGACAGCTTGGGTTTTAGGCTTAGCAAGGGGTCTTGGCTTGTTAATTTATGCTTTAGCTGCTATTTTATCCTTATATAGTGCTACAGCTATATACATAAAAATCAATGCAGGCGAGGAAGGCTTTTTGAAGTCAGTTTACATATTGATTGGATCAATTCTATTTTTAATCTTCTCGACAATGTTTATGCCATCATTCTTTGGTTTCGAACCTCTTCGTGTCAATGGTTTTTGAGAAAGTGTTTTATTATAATATAACATTATTAATCAATTAATTAACTATTTAAAATTTCAAAACAATGGAAATTATTAAATCAATGACCTCTTCTGCAAAGAGAGGTGCAAGCAAAGTTCAGAACTTCGTTAAGAAGCATCAGGGTGTTGTTCGTGCAGCTATGATGATGTTGTTGTTTGTGTCAGTAACCGCTGTTATGGCTCAGACATCTGCTGGTGCTGCAGGCTCCAAAGCCTTCACCTCTGTTACTACAGATTTGAAGACTTACGTCCCTTTGATTCGTAACCTCTGCTATGCTCTTGCAGGTATCGTTGCTATCGGTGGTGCTATAAGTGTGTATATTGCCATGAACAACGAGGAAAACGATGTGAAGAAGAAGATCATGATGGTTGTTGGTGCTTGTATCTTCTTGATTGCAGCAGCTACTTACCTCCCACAGTTCTTTGGTTTGTAATCAGTCATGAAGCAGGTCGTCCGAGAAAATCCAAGCTACCCTGTTTTCAAGGGACTTCAACGTCCTCTTGAATTCATGATGCTCCGTGGTCGCTATATCTACTGGGGGGCAGGAACGCTCTTGGGTGGTATTGTTGGTTTTCTCGGCGGCTACCTGTTATTAGGGTATGTAGTTGCCCTGGTCATCGCTACCGCCGTACTTTCGTACGGTGGTGTGATGATAATGCTTAAACAGAAAAAAGGCTTACACTCAAAAAAAGAGCATAAGGGTCTTTATATCTTTACTCATTCACGTTGTTTTTATAGAAAATGGTAAGTTTAGTAGCAATCTTTTGTCTCTGCTCGATTCTTCTTGGAATGGCTCTTTCAGTTCGTCTTTTCGGTACTGGAGGTAAGCGTGCAAGAATTTTCTCCGACATCTACTATAGCATAGAAGATGCTGGCGACTTTGCTGTTGTCTATACAAAAAAAGGTGATTTTTCTGCTGTTATCAAGATGACTAATCCAGTCAGAAAGTATTCAGCAGACATTGATGGTTATTATTCTTATAATACCCTTTTCAACAACATCCTCCAAACTTTAGGTACAGGCTTTGCTTTGCATAAGCAGGATGTATTTGTTCGTCGTCGTTTTGATATGATGAAAGCTGCAGGCAAGGACACCAAATATGGTTTTCTTACGGCAGCCTATCTAAAATTCTTCTCTGGTCGTTTGTACACTGATGTAACAACTTATCTTGTTATTACTCAAAATAATAAGAAGACAGGTTTTTCGGCTTTTGATGAGAAAGTCTGGCGTATATTTAAGACCAAAGTAGCTAAGGTCATGGACCAACTTCATGATGGTGGCATTAAAGCTTCATTTCTCGGTATTGATGAATGTCGTGATTATGCAGATCGTTTCTTTGCGATCAATTTCCGTGATGAAGTCTTTTCTATGACAGACTTTAAGGTTGACAATGAGAGTATCCGTATGGGTAATCGTCATTGTAAGATATATAGTCTTCTTGATGTTGATGATGTAGGTCTTCCTGGTTCTCTTCGTCCCTATACAGATCTTCATGTCAATAACACCAGTATGCCTGTAGACCTTCTTAGTGCTTTAGATAGCATTCCTGGTACCGATACAGTTGTATATAACCAGGTTATTTTTATACCGAATCAGAAGTCTGAGTTATCAAGACTTGATAAGGTTAAGAACCGTCATGCTTCTCTTCCAAGTCCAGGTAATCAAGTCAGTGTTGAAGACATTAAGGCGGTACAAGAGATTATTGCACGTGAAGGTAAACAGCTTGTTTATGCTCACTATAATATGATAGTAGCAGCCCCTGCAACACAAGACTTACAGAAGATTACCAATCATCTGGAGAATATCTTTGACCGTCAAGGTATTCATCTTTCACGCCGTGCATACAATCAGCTTGAACTATTTGTTTCAAGCTTCCCTGGTAACTGCTTTCAGTTGAATAAGGATTATGACCGTTTTCTCACTTTAAGTGAAGCTGCTCTTTGTCTTATGTACAAAGAGAGCCAAGTAAAAGGTGATGAGAGTCCTTTGAAATGTTGGTACACGGACCGTCAAGGTGTCCCTTTAGCTGTTGATACTACTGGTAAGGAAGGTAAGGTTAAATACACTGACAATAGTAATTTCTTTGTTTTAGGTCCATCTGGTTCTGGTAAGAGTTTCTTTATGAATACCGTCATGAGACAGTATTATGAACAGGATACTGATTGTGTGATTGTGGATACAGGTGATAGTTACGAAGGTCTTTGTAATATCTTTGAAGGTACGTATATCAGTTATAGCAAGGAACGTCCTATTTCCATGAATCCTTTTAAGGTTACTGAGGCTGAGTATAACGAGAACTTCAATGAGAAGAAAGGATTTCTTCGTTCTCTCATTTTTCTTATTTTCAAGGGAAATAAAGCTCCAACAAAGCTTGAAGAGACAATCATCAATCAAACTATTATAGAATACTATACAGAGTATTTCACCCCATTTGAAGGCTATACAGATGAAGAGCGTAAAACCATGCGTGAGCTTCTACTTTTAGTAGATAAGAAGAATGGTGAATATGAAAAGTATGAGAATGAGTTAGAAAAACTCTATGAAGCAGAAAACATACATGAAGACTATGACGAAGAGGTTGAGTTAGAACTCCGCCGTCGTGAGGATAAACGTAAACGTAACAGACGTCTACGTACAAAACTCCAGAATGTTATTGATGATTCAGCTGCAACAGAAGGAGAAAAAGAATCAGCTCTGACCGCTCTCCAACGTCTCACTCCAGAGGTTGTGGAAGGTAAGTATCTTGCGAGAATAAATAAACGTATTGACCGTATGGAGCAACGTCGCAAGAAACTAAGAGTCAAAGAACTTTCTTTCAACTCCTATTATGAGTATGTTTTGGAGCGTATACCTCAGATTATGCGTGAACAAAATATTCTTTTCGATATTGACAACTTTGCTGCTATTCTAAAACCTTTCTATAAGGGTGGTGAAATGGAGGTTACACTAAATAATGATATGGATTCTTCTCTCTTTGATGAGCGATTCATTGTCTTTGAGATTGATAAGGTAAAGGATGATCCTGTCTTATTTCCTATCATTGTCCTTATTATCATGGACGTTTTCACGCAAAAGATGCGTATCAAGAAAGGTAGAAAATGTCTTGTTATTGAGGAAGCTTGGAAAGCTATTGCTACTCCAACTATGGCAGAGTATATCAAGTATCTTTATAAGACAGCTCGTAAGCATTGGGCTATGGTGGGTGTTGTCACTCAGGAAATCGAGGACGTAACCTCCAGTGAAATCGTTAAGGAAGCTATTATTAATAACTCTGATGTATTTATGCTTCTTGACCAGAATAAGTATAAGGAAAAGTTTGACAAGATCAAGACAGTTCTTGCGCTTACAGACATAGACTGTAAAAAGATATTTACTATTAATCGTTTGGATAATAAGACTGATAGAAGTGCTTTCAAAGAGGTTTATATCAAGCGCGGCATCACTGGTGATGTTTATGGTGTTGAGGAACCTCGTGAGTGTTATATGGCATATACGACCGAGAAAGCAGAGAAAGAGGCATTGAAGCTTTATAAGCGAATGCTCTCGACTGATTATCAGCATGCCATTGAGGCATTTTGTCGAGACTGGGAGCGTAGTGGTATCAAGAAATCATTAGAATTTTCAAAGAAAGTTCTTGCAGAAGGAAAGCCTCTGAATCTTCAAAAGAGTCTTACTTCAAATTAGAATATATCAATATGAAGCATTTCAATTCTTATTTACGGTTTATACTATTCCTGCTTCTCACGGTTTTATCCGTGAGGGCAGGCTATGCAGCTTCTTGGGTTTCTATCAATCACGACAAGAAGACAATTGGCATGATGGTTGGAGCTTTATATGCCGAAAATATGACTGAAAAGAAATCTAATGAAGCATTGAAAGAGATTTTATCAAACTATAAGTCCGCAGCTATTGCTTCCACTGGTATTTATTTAAAGGAATACATGGAGCACAAGGCAATGAGTGATCCTACAAGTTACTTTACTTCCTCTAAGGAGTATTTCTATTATCGTCATATTTTCGATACTGCAGTTGGTATTGGTAAAAGCGTTAGTCAGCTTTCCCCTTATTTAGTTAAGTCTCCAGAAAAGATTTTCTACTGGGGTACTTATATGTTTCAGACCTGTGATGAGACTATCGAACTTTGTAAGTTATTCCAATCTGTCTGCACTAATGGTAAACTCGGTTTTGAAGGTATCCGTTTTCGTGAACTTGCTCCAGACTTGAAGAAGTTTGTAAATCCAGTGAAGATGGATTTAAAGAACTATGAGGAGAAATTAAATGATCTCACTTCTACGAAAGGATTAGAGGATCTTAATGAATCAGATTTGCAAGAAGCTCTCTATGATGTGGCACAAGCTGGTGTAAGTATTGCAGCCAGTGGTTGGCATGGTGTTGATGATCTTGCTCTGAATCTTAATCCTCATTCGAGAATTGTAAAAGCCTTAAAAATGAAATATACTGATGCAGTTTATTTGTATGAAGGTTTTAGAGAAACACGTGAGCAAATGCAACGCCTTGCAAACATCAATGCAATAAAGAGTACTATTCGTAACCTTATTGAAGTCAACGGACATGAAGTAGCAGACCGTATCTTTCATATTGCAGACTATAATGTCAATACCTATATGGCTGATTATGTAAGAAATGAGTCGGAAGGTTACTTCACTCAGCGTTACTATATTTATAGTGAAGATGCTGGAACTAAAGTTCTTTGTGATTATAAACCAAAGTCTGAAGATAACCGTGATAAGCCCTGGATAGGGTGGTCGCATTTTATTAGTCCTTTAGATAAAGTATATTGTCATATAATGACCTCTTCGGAGGATGCTTCAGTTAAATCTATTTCTGAAAGACAAGCAGGTTGGAGCCAAGCTTCGGTTGATAAATATAATATTGAGCATCCTGGGCATAATGCAACGATTACTTATACTCTCTTACATGAGAATCTTCAAGAATCTTATCAGCATGGATTGGGAAGAACTCATTATAAACGTCATTGTTTCTATGCCTATGCTATTAAAGTTGTAGATATCTGGAATACAAAAAACGTTGTTTATGATGCTGTTTTCGATAGCCGTACAATGAACAAGCAGGTCTTTGAGGAACAAATGAAGATGAAGCTTGCAGAACTCAATAGTGAAGGTGATGAGAGTGTTTATAAGATTGGGTATGATGATCCTGTCCCTTATCAGTCTGCTTCACCTTCTGAGTTAGCCCAAGCAAGTACAGCTACATTTACTCTTGATTGTCAGTCTGGAGAAAAGCTTGCCTCCTCTTCTTTACAATGGAAAGAGAATGGAAATCAGGGAAATAGCCTTACGCCTTCTTCTATAAATTTTGCAATGGAAACGGAACTGGACTTATCTTCTATGAAGAAAGACCTTAACGCAATGGACCGTCTTATAGAAGAGAATGCTCAAGCTATGCGCCAAAAGAATCAGGAAATTGCAGCTTTAAATATTGAATATAAAACGACGTTCACCCTTATGCAAGAGGAGTCACGTAGAGGTAACTATACCAAATATCAAGAATTACGTAAACAATTAAAAGAGCTTGATAATAAGATTCAATCTTTGAAGAAGCAATATAGTGACCTTGAAGTTGAGTCTTCTACTCTTAAAAATAAACGTGATGAATTAAACGAAGACTATAATGATACTACTGATGGAGGCAATAGACTTCCTGCTATCATGAAGTCTCTTGAATCAGCTTTTGGTCTTACTTGGAAGGGTGAAGGGCAATGGGACACCAGCGACGGCTCTTGCTACCGTTATACTCGTAAGGCAAATTATCGTAATCTTGGTGAGTTGACCTTTAAGGCGGAACTTACACTTTATTCAGGTCCAAAACACTTTCTATTCATTCGTATTCACAGAGCAAAGTTGAACATTGACTGGAAGCTTACAAATGAGAATCCTCATTCTGATGTCGTGGAGGTTATGCAGCTTGACAAAGAATGGTCAGATAAGGAAAAGGCTGATAAGGTCAATGAACGTATATCCTACTGGCTACAGAGTAATCCAAACTGTACTTGTAGGGTAGAGTATAATAAGGAGAATAAGGATAGTCTTAATGATGTTGATGATGCTGCTCATCTACTCTGGGTTAGTGATCGTCTTGCGATAGCCAGTGAGATTGACAGTAGGCTCTCAAAAATCTATTCTGACTTACAATTTCTTTTAGGTTATTATAAGGTGAAGAGTAGTATTAAGGACTTTCTCAAGCAACAGATTATCTCGGTTGTTTCAGTCAATGCTAAGAGTACCCTTGCTTTGGATTGTCTTGAAAGATGGCGTTCCTGTAATGATAGTATCAGAAATGTCAATTCCAAGGATAGTAAGCGTATTGATATTCATGAGCTTGCTGGTAGACCAATTGTAACTTCGAGTTCTCCATAAATATGTTTATATTTTTTAATGATGTATAGCAATGAAAAGATTTTTTTTATTAATTACATTAAGCATCTTCTTTTTTTCTCAAGATATGCATGCAACAGGTTACAATTTTGACTTTGTAAGTGTTGAAGCCGTCATCAAAGAGAGTAAGTCTGCAGGATCTATGAATCTCTCTCGTGCAGCCATAGAACTTTATAATCGAGGCTTGCATAAGGAGAGTAATGAAAAAGCCATTGATTATGAGAAGATAGAGAAGCGATTGGATAAATATCGCCGTTGTATGGACTATATAGATGTCCTCTATACAGGTGCTTCAACAGTCGGACAATTTATCAGAACCTACGATACTGTTAAAGAAAGTATCAAAGAATATCGTACTCTATTGAAAGAGTATGGTGACTATATAACTCATACAGGTCGTATCTCTACAGCAGATTCTTATATAATAAGAAACTGTGAAGAAACCATTAGCCATGCAGTGGAAGATTCAAAAGATGTGTATGGAACTCTGACAATGATTGGTGCGTTTTGTTCCGGCAAACTTCCATGTAAGGCAGAGGATCTGCAACTTATTTTAGCTGGTCTAAATCTCAACCTTCAGCAGCTTGGTAACAACCTTATGGCTGGTTCTGAACGCCTCAGATCATATATGCTCCTACGTACTTGGGGCTGGGGTAAAGGTCTTTATAAGGCACGTCCTACCAGTGAAATATGTGATGAAGCTCTTGCTCGTTGGAAGAACAAGGCTATAGGTATCATGTCTGGTCGTGATACTGAATATAGTAGAGGTAAGGAAAACCCTTTTGCTGCAAGTTATACTGATTATTCTCCTTGGGAAAATTAAATAATGAACGTCATGAATTATAACAGAATTAATAGGCTTTGCATTTGGATTTCACGTGCAACCCTAATCCTTTTTCTTCTCTTTGCTTCAAGCATAGTTTCTGCTATTGAGCATACTTATAACCACGATGAGTCTTTTATGCAGCAGTTTTTAGTTTCAGAGACTGGTGCTGGAAGTCTTACACCGCAAGCTTATTATACTATTTCTCATAGAAAATACTCCAAGGTGGCTTATATGTATAGTAAAGCTCCAGCACGGTTACTGTATATGTATGATTTAAAGAAAGAAATCGAGTATTCTGATACTATTGATTCTGTTTTTAAGCGTAGGGCTAAGCTTGCTGCTATTGACATGGCAGAACGTGACCCTCTTGCTGACTTTGTTTGGTATCAGGGTGTAGGTAATAATATATCAGCAGCTCTTGGTGTCATGAAGAGTAATATTCAACGTCTTTCTGCTTATGGAACAGAGAGTGAGTTTACAGAGTGGCAGAATCAGTATAACCTACTTCAAGGTTCTGTAAACTGTATCCGTCAGGCTTATCTTCCCAATTCAGAACGTCAGCGTGAATATACACGTATATTCGCTAAGGCTCAGCAGTTGAATTCTGATCTTGCTGCTCGTATTGATTTTCTCTATGCTTATCGTAAGATGAGAGAAGCAGAGGAAAAAGCTCGTCCAGCTGAGCATATTGATCATGCTGTTATTGCAGCTCGTGTTTTGCTTAAATGGCAGGATAGATGGAAAAAGAACTAATTATTAATTTATTCGAGTTAAATATCTTTGAACATGAACGCCGAAAGGCATAAAATGTACTATTATGGACTTAAATGAAACTCTCAATCAATTGTCAAGTACGACACTGGGAGCCAATCTCTTTGAAGATGAGATTGACAATGTTGTCTTTGCAACAAACTCTTTCTTGACAGATCCATCTTTCACAGGACAGCATGGTCCTTTTTGGTGGATTCTCCAGATGTCAATGGCTCTTGCAGCTTTATTTGCCATTATTATGGCAGCAGGAATGGCATACCGAATGATGGTTAAGGGAGAAGGACTTGATCCTTTGAGACTTCTTCGTGTACTTGGAGTGGCTGCCGTTCTTTCTCTTTGGTATCCGAACGTATCTTTCTCTATTTTGGGGAATAGCACTTCTGGATTTAGTATTTTGGACGTGCTGGCTTATATACCTAACAAAATAGGTGGTTATACAAAAGCACTATATGACTCAGAAGCAACACAGGTAAAAGAAACCTACGTTAAACTTCTTCCTCTCGTAGAGAAACGTGATACAATGTCTATTAATACACAAGCTCTCACTGGTGTTGCAAAATCTGTATTTGATAATTCTAATAAAGAAAATGTTATAATTTCAAAAGGAGGAACTGAAGCTACTACTCAAGAGCATATCAATGTCGAAAAAGCTGCTGGTAAGGCAGTCTTTGCAGGAACTGTTGTTGCTCTTGATAAGGTTGTTATGTTCCTTGCTATTTTACTTTATCGAATAGGTTGGTGGAGTACGATATATTGTCAGCAGATACTTCTTGGTATGCTGACTATCTTTGGTCCGATTCAATGGGCGTTTAGCCTTCTACCGAAATGGGAAGGTGCTTGGGCAAAATGGATTACAAGGTATCTCACTGTGCATTTCTATGGCGCAATGTTATTCTTCGTAGGCTTTTACGTTCTCCTTCTCTTTGATATAGTACTTTCTATACAGTATGAGAATCTTAAAGCTATCACCAGTGGAGCCTCTGCAGGTCTTTCTGCTTATGTCAATAGTTCTCTTATGACATCAGGATACCTTCTTGTTGCGAGCTGTGTAGCTATAAAGTGTCTTAACTTAGTGCCAGACCTTGCTGCTTGGATGATTCCAGAAGGCGACACTGCTTTCTCTACTCGTAATTTCGGTGAAGGTGTTGCAGCGGAAATGCGTTCAGTATCACAGTCTATCAGTCGTGGTCTTACTAAAGGTCTAACAAAATAATAGGTCATGCCAGTATTAAAGAATTTAGAAAATAAGATAAAGCTTTGCCTAACTATTAGCACTCTGGTCATCATCGCCTGTGTTGTGGTTAGTCTTGGCAGTATTGTCATCGCAAGAGGCATGGTTGAAGATGCTAACAAGAAAATATATGTTCTTGATGGTAATGTGCCTATCCTCGTTCGACAGACAGAACAGGATGCTAATCTCAGTATAGAGGCAAAGAGTGATATTGAACTATTCCATCATCTTTTCTTTACTCTATCTCCAGATGATAAATATATCCAATATACCATAAAGAAGGCTCTTTATCTCGTTGATGAGTCTGGTGCAGCGCAATATAATGCGCTGAAAGAAAAAGGTTTTTATAACAATGTTATTGGTACAAGTACTGTTTGTAGCATCTTCTGTGATTCAATCAAATTTGACGAGAAAAGTATGAAATTCGTCTATTATGGTCGTCAGAGAATTGAACGTCGTACAAGTATCCTCTACCGTTCTCTTATCACTGCAGGTAAGTTAAGACGTATTCCTCGTTCTCCTAACAACCCTCATGGTCTTCTCATTGTTAACTGGAGAACCTTAAAGAACCAGGATATTGAGGAACAAGCAAAAACAGATTTTTAATTTTAAAAAAATATTATTATGGGAATCAAGAAAATCATTTTAGGCGAGCCAATGCCTGACAAGAATGATCCAAAATATAAAGAGAAATATGAACGTGACGTAGAGGCAGGTCGCAAATTTGCGAATGCTTCTGGTCTTGGTTGGTTAAGTGGTCGGATTACCGTGTTTGCTAAAAATCATAAAGAGGCTTTCCTTTTTATTACATTTGGAACAGTCATTCTTCTCTTTTCACTAAATATTATTGGTATGATTATGTCTTATCGTGCCAGTCATTCCAATCAGCCAGCGCAAAGTGTCCAGAGAGTTGATTCAGCTATGCGCCGTCAGGCTTCTCCAAAGGCTTCTGATATTATACGTCATGGTAATCCTCGTCTTTACGGTGAATAAAACTATAGACTATGCAACTATTTAAAAAGAAAGATATTCATATTAATTTTCGCCAGCCGAAGTATATCTTCCCTGCCTTTCTTTATCTCCCTTTGTTGCTTGTTGGTTATGCTGTAACAAGTATGTTTGCAGAGCCAGAGGAGGCAAAGGCTGCTCAGCGAAGTGACTACATACAGAGTGATTTGCCAGAGGCAAATATCTCTGCTGACCTCGGTGATAAGGAATCAAACATTGAGGATCAGTATGGTATGATTTCTGACTCAACGGCAATGAGTAATGTTGAAAATGACAATGACTCTGTCAATAAGAAACTTGACTATCAGTCACGTTATTCTGGTCGTGAATTAGAGTTGTTACAGCAACAGCAAAATGATCAGAAAGAGTTACAACAGCTCCGTGCAATGCAGAGTCGTGTACATCGTAATACTTCTACTGGTGGTGGAGGTTTCTCTTCTCCAATTAGTGAGTCTGACATCAAGAGAGTGCAGCAGAAACGCCGTCAAAACGCCTTTGGTCAGTTAGAGGACGATTTGTATGGTGATGATTCTGACGATCCAATGAAGTCTTTTTATGATTCAAATGGATTTGATGCAAACGGTAGACCTCTTCGCAATGGTAGTAGGAAGGGGAACGGCAGTGGGGTATCACAAGGTAATACAGATGAGTCAACACTTTCTTCTGTACAAGAGGTTAAGGAAAAGCCTCTTGCTGTAACAAAAGCGAAATCGGCATCTGATTACTTCAACACAATCCGACCTGGCAAGACACAGTCTTCTCTCATTACTGCTATCATAGATGAGAATATAAAAGCTGTTGAAGGAAGTCGCATTCGTCTTCGTCTTCTTGATGATATTGATATTGAAGGTCTCATTGTAAAGAAGGGAACATATATCTACGCTATTATGGGCGGTTTTGGTTCACAACGTGTGCATGGAACTATCCAGAGTATTTTAGTAGGTGATGAAATTGTACATATTAGTCTCTCTATGTATGATACAGATGGACTTGAAGGTTTATATGTACCAGAGAGTTCTTTCCGTGAGACATCCAAAGAACTATTAGAGTCTGCTACAGACAACCCAGGTTCTCTGACTAATAGCTATGGTTCTTCTCAGAACGCTCTAAAGACTTGGGGTAATCAAGTTATTCAGAACGTTTCTCAGAAGGTTATGAATAGCCTCCAGCGTAGGGTTAGGAAGAATCGTGTACTCTTAAAATATGGTACACGTGTCTACCTTATAAATTCTTCTCCTGATTCTGGGAATAACTCTCGCTCTCGTCGTGGACCTCAGCAGACTAATGACACATCTAACAGATAAATACATATATTCAAATATTAGAATTTACGTATATACAACAATATAACAATTTTACAATGAATATTTTTAATTATTTCAATATAGGTCGCAAAGCTGTTGCTCTGGCAGCATTTTTATTCACCACCTCTACTTTTGCACAGAAGACTTGCATGGATGTAGAAAAAGTTACTGTTAATGAGAATGTAACAACAGTTATTACGGCTTCTGAGCCTATTCAAGTGGTAGACATTTCAACAGATAAAGTTGCAGGTGCTAATCCCCTTGATAATGTCGTAACAGTGAAGCCTAAGCAGGGCGGTTACAAGGATGGTGATGTCTTGGCTATCGTTACGGTTATTACAGAACGTTATCGAGTTCAGTATTCTTTAGTTTATACAACTCATATTGATGAAGCTGTTTCAGACAAAGAAGTAGAACTGATAGAACGTAATGCTTTTCACAATCCAGCCATCAGTATGTCAACAACGGATATGGTAGGTTATGCAATGAAGGTTTGGAACAGTCCTGCTCACTATCGTAATGTTTCAACACGTAAGGACAAATTAAAGATGCGTCTTAATAACATTTATGTGGTAGGTGATTACTTCTTTATTGACTTCTCTGTAGAGAACAAGACTAATTTACAGTTTGATATTGATGAGCTTCGTGTAAAACTTCAAGACAAGAAGATAGAGAAATCAACTAATGTACAGACTATTGAATTACGTCCTGCCTTAGTTCTTGATCGTTCTACGAGTTTCAAGAAAGGGTATCGTAATGTTATCGTACTTAAGAAGATGACATTCCCAAATGATAAGGTACTGACACTGGAGTTGTCGGAAAAACAAATTAGTGGTCGTACCATATCATTAGACCTGGATTATGAGGATGTTCTTAGTGCAGACTCCTTTAATTCTATTTTACTCACTGGTAAATAATCAGATTATGAATAAAAAAATATGCTTCGGATGGAAATGGAAGGGAGTTTGCCTTCTGGCAACTCTTTTCCTTCTCAGTTCCCCAGGAGATTTGTTTGCTCAATCGAATGCTAACCACCTCTTAGTAGGTGGTGGCATTTCCTATAGGAATGGAGTTGATGTAACTATAGGTTTTGAGCATACCACTTCTTATCATAACGCTTGGGAATATTTCGCAAATGGATATGTTCAGTACGCTAAAGATCCTGATACTGGCACTATCACTAATCGTAGCTTTTTTCATAACTACCATACATGGATGTTTGGTGCAGCTTATAAACCATGCGTTATAAGAGGACGTAATCATCATGGAAATATTCGTCTTGGCGCAATGGCAGGAAGCGATACTGATAAATTTGTAGGCGGTGGTACTGTAGGTTATGAACACTCTTACTGTCTTCATAATGACTGGGAGGTATTTTTCCAAGTCAAGGAGGACGTAGTAGTGAGAGGAGAAGATCTATTTCGCACAGGTGTTAGCGTTGGTGTGAAGATTCCACTCAACTGATAAGTACCAATTAAAGATACAATTATTGTAAGAATTTCCTTAACATAAAAATTATAGCTATGCCAAATCCTATTGAAATACTTGCTAAAGGTGGAAAATCCCTCCTTAAGAAGGCAGCAGAAAGTAAAGCTGCTGTAGAAGATCTTGCTAAAGACGGTGTCAAGGCAGGAAAGGGTGCTGTGCGTTCTTCTCGTTCTGCTGCTAAGAATCTATTAGAAGATTCACATAGCCTTTCTTTTAGACAAAGCGTTCCTCATGCAGAGGTAAAAGCACCTAAGGCTAAAGCTGTATCTTCTGGTGCTGGAAAACACATTGAAAAGCCCCTTGCAACAGAGCATGGCGGTGGCGTTAAGCCCACTAAGGCTCAATCTATAGAACCAAAAGCACCTAAAAAGGGGGTTACTTCTACTACGCATAAAACGGAAACTGTTGCTCACGAAGGTCACAATAGTAGATCTGCCACTCCTTCTAAGCGTAGTGGTGGTACACATCAGAAGGCTAACCCAGAGGTTACTCCAACACATGAGAAAACTTCTGGTAATAGAGTCGCTTCTTCAAAGAAACCTTCTCATCCAGAATCTTCCTCTTCTAAGGAAATTCCTACAAAAGAAAAATCTGTTTCAAAGGCATCTGGAAAGAAAGAATCCCTTTCTGCTCATAAAGCAGAGGAACTGAATGTGTCTTCTATGGAAATTTCTCCAAAGGGAAAACAAGTTAAATTGGCTCCAGAGCATAGTGAGAAAGAGGCTGCAAGCAAGATTTCTAAGGAATCAAAAGCAAGTAAAGAGCCTACCAATTCATCTGAAATAAAAAAAGAGAAAGTATCTTCGCCTTTGGCAAATGCTAAGGAGAATGATAGTCTTGTTAATGAAGCTTCTATAGCGAGACGTAATGCAGCTAAAGCTGAACAGATGTTTGATAAACACGGTACTCATGAAAGTATGGTTGCTTGGCGTGAGGCAATGGAAAAGTCTGCTGCTCTTGATGAAAAGGTAATGGCTTTAGGTGACTCTGCTGCTAAAGCCTCTGGTATTAAGAGTGGCTCTGCTGTTAAGTCAGAAATAGACCATGCCATTGACTCTGCTATTGAAGCACGTGTTCGTGTAAAAGAATTGAAAGAAGAAGTCAAAGGGAATCCAGCCCTACAAAAGGAACTTCTTTCTGCTCTTGATGCAGAAAAATCAGCTACCGAGCGTGCTATGCAGTATGGTAACTTTACCGAAAAGGAGATTACTAAGGGTTTTAAAGCACGCTTTGTTGAAGTTGAGAAGACCGTTGATGATACAGTAGTCAAAGGACAGTCTATGGCTACCCCTAATAGAGGTATTCCACAAGGAAAGTATTCTGGATTGTCTGAGGAAAATCAAATGAAGATCCTCAGCGAAGAAAATGCTATTGAAAGGAGTAAGGTGTCAGTCCAGGAAAAGAAAGTTGATGTAGATGCTTCTATCAAACAGGAAGACTCTGCTCTTAAAAAGTATAAAGCAGAGAATGAGGCAGAGCTTGCAAGAGAAAAGCTTGCCATTGAGAAAGAGAAGATAAATGCTGAAACTGCTGCAAAGCAGGAAGAACATTCTCTTAATAGATTCAAAGCTGAAAGCGAAGTAGAAATCAGTAGGGAAAAGAATACTATTGAAAAAGAGAAAATCTTTTCTGAGTCCAGACGTGGCGAGCGTGAAATGGCTCTAAAAGAAAAAGAAATGGAGCTAAAAGAAGAAGAGATTAAAACCGAGAAGTCAAAGGCTCGTGTAGATCTTATAAAAAAACCTATTGGTTATGTCGCTGCTGTGGGTGCTGTTTATGGTGGTCTAAAACTTGTCGCTCATGATGGTGGTCTTGTCAAGCAGGTTGACGATACTTTAAATGGTGTCAAGGAGTCAAAAAGAGACAAAGATGGTAAACTTATTGAGCCAGAGACAAATCTCTTAGGACATACTTCTGAAACCGTTCTTGGTAAGGAAACTACTGAGAGGATTGGTTCTGCTGTTGATGGATTGGAAGGTGCAGCAGGTACGGTTCTCAGGGATGGTCAAAAGGTCTTCAACTTCACATTTGATACTGCAAATGGAGTAAAGGATAAAGTTTCTGATGTTGTTGATTACACAGGTAAAAAAGCAACAGATTATCTCGATAATTCTGGTGAGTCCAAGTATTATAGCCGTGCTATAGATCCAGCCACAGGTCAACCAATTCCTGTTCCATCCTCCCCTCGTAGTACAGTAGAAGAAACCATTGATAATCTAAGAAATGGCAAGATAAGCTCTACAGAGCTGGGCAAAGTCGGATTAGGTGCCTTAGCATTGAAGACGTTTGGGAAAAGTAAAAATCCTCTTGCTCTTGCAGGGACGATAGTAGGTATAGGACTCGGTTTAGATGGTCTTCGTGATATGAATGTTCGTAATCGTAACCAAGGAGTATCCCCTGTAATTGGACCTTACAATCCATATTATGATAACAATCTTGTTGAGTCCGTTAAGCCAGTTTCTCAGGACGATTCTTATCATATGAAACGCTGATATTATTAGATTACTTATGGGACAGCAATATAAAACTGTCCCATATACTTTAAAACATGAAAATATGAGATATTCAAAGGATATGCTATTAGAGTCTGATTCTGGCTTTATGATGCCATTTGAATTGGACGAAAACAACTCTGTTCCTGTGATATTGGATTATGGTCAGCAAAGACATCCAAATACTGGTGAAATGTTCTTTCATAAAGGCGTTGATTTTGCTCTTTCTGGAAAGCCCCTTTTTGGAATTGCAACAGGTACAGTTAAAGGCTACGGAGAAGAAGGTCTTCACGACAAATTTATTATCGTTTCATACGGTAATTATGAAGTAGAGTATGGGCATCTTTCTGAATGTTATGTAAAATATGGTGATACTGTAAAAGCAAGTCAACACATTGCTTCTAGTGGACCATTTCTTCATATTGGTGTTCGTTTTCAAGGACAGGATATGAATCCGTTTGAGTTTCTTGATATGATATATTCAAATATCAAGCATTTATCTACCTGTAAGAAGACTCGCACGCCTTTTATGGATGACTTTGGAGTGATTGTCCCATCATCCTATGATAATGAAATGGAAGAAATAGAGAAATTAATGAGTAGATGGCTTCCTAGTTATTATAATGAAATAAATAACAAGAGTTATGTTTCATCAACTCGTATTTCTGGAAATCTTCAATCTCTTCTATCTCAAGCAGCAGAAGAAAATCTTTATTATGAAGTCTGTCCAACAGTCAGCAACCCTCTTGGCTTGAGTCAAAAAGGTGTTAATGTTGCATCAAAAATTCTCGATCTATTAATTGAGGATTTCCTTGCCTTTGTCGTCTTACGTTTTAATACCTATCCAGAATCATGGAGCAAAGATAGATGTAAGGAGTTTTCTGATGGATTGGTAAAGGATGGACTTGTTGTAGATCCTTTATCTGATATGCAACCTGATATTCGTAGTTATGATATAAAGCGTGTTGCAAGTATTTATTTTGATACGTCAGGTAGTCGAGTATGGACAAAGGCATGGTTTAATGGAAGTGATAAAGGTGAGCATGCCATTGAAATAAATCGTGACATGGCGATTAAGTTCAACAAGAATGAGATTAGTCGCGATGTTTGGCTTTCAAGATTTTTTCCAAAGCAGATGCAGAATGTAAGGAAGGCTGTCTCTGAGGCTAAAATGCAAGTGTTTGGCATAAAACAATAGGAGTATGGGTAATTTGAATAAGAAAGATCAGAATATTGCTGAGCTGGAGTATTGTCTGAATCAATATTTTGGCAAACATATTGCTCCTGTTTATGAGCAGGGATTAAAATATGTCAGAGAACAAGCTGACAAGGAAGTTTCTGATTATATAAAAGCTAATCACTCCAATACTGTAACTAACCGTATGGATAATGCCGTCGCTTATTTCGGTGAGACAGTTTGGACTCGCACAACAGGATATTGGAATAACATTAATTTCTCCTCTTTTTCAACTGTTGTTGGAAAGAAGTTTGCCAATAATCACAAGCTTTGGGAAGATCTTGACCTACTAACAGCTAAATACAGAGAGGCTTTTATTAATAAGATGGGAGCTGCTAAATATAAAAGTTTGTCAGCAGAATATGGTCAGTATAATGGAGTTCCTGATGTGGCAATGAATTATGTCCTTGCTAAACTTCATGATTTAACGGTTAGGAAATTCTCTCAGGACAATATGCCTAAGAGTAATATGGATTATGTTTGGAAGAAGGGATTTGAAGATAGTCTTATAAAGGGTATCTACAATCTTGCTGCTAATCCTCAATCTGAGTTTCTATCTGAAATTCGTCATCACGGAGTTGAAAGTTATAAGGCAAATACTGCCATGAAATTAGGTGCCAGAACGGTGTCTTCTATTGTTGATGCACCGTTATTTGCTGCTACAGGTGGCTATGGTACTGCTGTTGCAGCAGCAAAAACAACAGCTGTTGATGTCGGTGTGCGTTCTGCCTTTGAAGAGGGATTTATCGACAAAGCTGTTAATGCTTTACGTCCTGGCAAACCAGGCTTTGCGCTTATATCTCCTATAGGTGCTGTCATCTTACCACGGCTATTTCCTAGTTTGTCAAAAGATGAAACTACAGAAAATCTTACCTCAATAGAAGCTATTAGTATTGACGTTGCCGGCAACAAGAATTATCTTGATAATTTAAACACTCTGAGTAAGGGATATAGAAATAAATCCAGCCAAAATATTTATTCTATAAATAACAGTCTGAGAAATAAGGTGTCTGTTTCTTTCAACGAATCTATCTCACAATCTACCTTTTTAAAACTTCTTAATAAGTGGAAAGGTGATGCTTCTTTGGCTCGTGAATCAACACGTAAGACCCTTAATATGTATGATATAGCATATCGTAGCACAGCACCAATACCAGTATGGATGAATAAAGTTTCTGAGAAAGACTGTATTCATTATGCTGCTCGATTTTTATCTTACGCTGTTCGTATGAACAAACAGGGTATAGATAAGCTTAAGGTAGGAAGTCGTACTTTAACATTAGATCAGATTGCACAACGTGCTTTTGATTATGCTAATGCTGCAGAGAAGAAAATGCTCTCTCGTAAAGAACAGCAACTTTCAGTTAAGTCTTCTCAGTCCACCGACAATAAAAAAATTCTAAAAGCTCCTTTTGATTACCAAGCTTTTCGTGATCATCGTGAATATGATATATTAAGTGTCGTTGGGAATAGAGTTGACTCTACTCGCAAGATACCTTCCTGGATGAATAATATTAAAAAGCAGGAATGCTTACGTCTGGGAAACTATTTCTACCTCCAAGCTGTTACAGCAATGCAGCACAAAGCAAATGGTGCAACTATTAATGGAAAGTGGTTGTCAAATACTATCCTTATGCAGCGTGCTATGGATTACTACAATGCTGCTGCTTATAAAGATTCTGTTTCTCGGAATCAGAAGGCAAGTAGTCGAGCTTTGCATTCTTCTATTGCTGACCCAAGTAGAGCAGAAGTGAGTCATTCTTCTTCACCTAAGAAGGCTGTGCAGCATTCTATTGCTGACCCAAGTAAAGTAGAAGTGAATCATTCTTCTTCACCTAAGAAGGCTGTGCAGCATTCTGAGGATAAATCAAAACAGCAACATCTTAATTCCCCCCAATCAATAATGCCTTCACAAGCAAATTATTATAAAGAGACACCAACAGAAAAACCAGTCCAGACACCTTTAGCAGGAAGAAGTGTGTCTGGCTGGGAAGGTGTCCTTAATAAACATAATTCTAATAGTTTTTCAGATGTATCTGAAAATCTTGGATATGTGATAGCCATGCTCCCTGATATGCTAATCAATATGTTTACTGGTAAGAATCAGAACTTCCGTATGGAGAATAATATCCTTCCTATTGCTTCTATTTTTGCAGCAATGTTTGTTAAGAATCCACTTATAAAGATGCTGATGGTAGGTTTAGGAGGTGCGGGCTTATTAAAATCTGCAGGTACTGAGGTTTTAAGTTATGGTAATCCGAATGATAATAAGGTTTATAAAAAATATCTTGATGAACCCCTTAATTCAAGACTTTCAGAACCTGCTGTCAAAGGTTCTTCTCTATTCGTAGATATTGATAACATTCCTATGGTCATAAATATTAGCAAAGAAGCTGCTATTGCATACAGGGATGGTTATTTACCTTTGAATACATTAGCAAATAGTGTCTTAGTGAAATACGATCAGCAGAAACAAGCTGCTGAAACTAACTATAATATTAATGTAACAGCGGAGAAAGACATGGAGCGCCAGGTTGCTCTTCGCTAATTGAGGTCGTGAGATCTTATTTTTCATGTTTAAAGTGAGCCACTATGCTATAAGTCCAGCATAGTGGCTTTTATTTTATCATCTATCCTTTAATAATATATATGGGGTACAGAACGAAGCGTATAAAATGAGTTGAGGATAAAAACGGCTTTTTGCATTATTGGGCATGGAAAATGTTGCAAAACAGGAAATAAATGCTTATATTTGCAACGTGTTCCAAAAGGAATATGTAAAACTATGACAGCTTTAGTAGGAGTTTTGAATAAGCATGCAGTTGCCATCGCCGCTGACAGTGCCGTGACGATGGGCAACACCCACAAGGTGGTGAACAGCGCAAATAAGATATTCACGCTGTCGAAATATCACCCAGTGGCAGTTATGACCTATAGCAATGCCGCATTTATGGATGTACCTTGGGACATTATCATCAAGGAGTATCGCAAGGAATTGGGTGAAACGAGTTTCCCGATATTAAATAACTATGTAGATGATTTTGTACAGTTCTTGCATCGTCGCAATTTCTTCTGCGATGAAGAAACGCAACGATCGTTTATGCTTTTACTTTTGGATTCTTTTTTCAATTTGTGCCGTAATGTGATATTACAAGAAAAAGGTATTGAAATAAAAGATCAAACCGAAGAAATCATATCAGAAGAATTGCAACAATGCCTGAATAGCAATAAGGTTGGAATGCAATGTCCCGAATTTGAGAAATATGCTTATACTGATTTTGAGCATTATGCAAAGGTAGATATTGATGAATACGCAAAGAAAGTTGGATTTAATAATGTGGAACTTCTGTGCGAATCTTTCTATCACTATTTGTCTGCAAGATTGAATATAACCCTGAACACAGGATTGGTGTTTGTAGGGTACGGTGATGAAGAAATATACCCTTCGCTGTTCCCGATAAACGTGTCATTCGGCATGGATGGACATTTGCGCTATTATTTGGAAGAAGAAAAAGTGACAAAGATTTCTGATCACGGTTCATCTGCAGTTATTGCCCCATTTGCTCAAACAGATGTAACACAGACCATTGTTCGAGGTATTAATCCGAGTTTCCAAGACATTATTTATAATGTTATAGGGAAGTCCATTAACTCTTTTTCTGATGCAATAACAAACATCCTTGATAATGACTCATCTACAGTTGCAGTATCTTCCGCTATCAAATCACTTGACAAGGACTCTATTATTCGTGAAATAACACACCAAATCAATAAGGAAATGCGTGAAAGTTATACGGACCCTTTGTTGGACACAGTTGTGTCATTGGATAAAGAAGACATGGCGAATATGGCTGAAAGTTTCATTTCGCTGACATCGCTTGTGAGACGAATGCAACCGGGAGAGGAAACGGTTGGTGGTCCTGTGGATGTAGCGGTCATTTCCAAAGGCGACGGTTTTGTGTGGATTAAGAGGAAGCATTATTTTAAATCTGAACTGAATGCTTCTTTTTTCAATAATTATTTTAAGTAAGGAGGTTTTTCTATGATTGGTTTTTCATTAAGCAATTTATGTTCCCAACCACAGGTTGAGGGCACATTGTTGACACCAGAGCAAGTAGAGGAAATCTCAACTCGAATCTCAAGAAGTGTGTCGCAAAAGATTTCAGAACAGTTGGAAAAGACACTTGCATCTTCTTTAGAAAAGGATAATACGAGGTAGTTTTTTCTATAATAAACATGGCAAGTCCGCAATTTCGGGTGAGATTGCGGACTTGCTGTTTAACAATGGGGTCTGAACTCTATCATCTTTAATAGGAAAGTTGATACTCGCTTGATGTTTTTTTATAAAAGTGTGTACCCATTGTGATACCTCGCAAACAAAAGCTATTTATAAATAGCTAATATATAGTTACTTATGAAAAACAGCACAGTCCCCATGCGAATCACTGAAACAATAAGAGGAATATCCGCAAGGATATTCCTCTTTTGTCTTATTATCTGTGTGCTATAATCCCCCCAATGACAGACGTCAGCAGTAATTTTGGCTCAGTAGAAAAGAGGTGTGGAAATTTTCTTAATTAATATATTTTTCTTTCC
>ENA-OWLZ01000101-OWLZ01000101.1-metagenome-genome-assembly--contig:-NODE-101-length-22842-cov-5.093036_pt1 | contig 22842 bp, 33 predicted proteins | sample MGYA00245341_ERZ651117 | MGnify/ENA primary metagenome ERZ651117 (study PRJEB26857, sample SAMEA4031763) | metagenome | biome: human; feature: oral; material: saliva | place: Philippines | collected 2014... | reverse complement strand
GAACAGTAAGCAACTTATCTCTAAGAGGTACTGGATGGTTATTCAAAGTTCTAATAAGGGTCTGTGAAGTATCATCTAAGTATTTTAGGTTATTAGGAAAGTGTTTCCTATACAAGGGGTTTTTCTTAAGTTCATTCAAGTCATGTTTATATTCAAAGGCATCTCTACGGAGTAGAATATACTTTTTGAATCCATCTAAGGTTATCATATTTTATCCCTCCTAGACACACACAATAGGGGCTAATGTAATGTAAAAGGAAACATATAAGGAAAATCACAAGAAGGCTAGTAAAATTCCTATTGTGTGCATCTAGGAAGGGTAAACCTTCCCAGAAAGGATTGTGAATAAATAGGAGTAAATCATGAGGGTTTCCCCTCATAGAGGTGGCAAGTGGAGAAAGGAATGGGAAATCAGCGAAAACGTAACCTCTTACCACCTTTATGAGAGGAGTGACTGAGTGTTAATTAGAAACTATTTTCCTTTATGTTAGTATAGTTTAATCAGTCACTACCCTGTTTACTTATTCTGCATCAGACCAATCGTCTGTATCTACATCCACATCATCATCTGTATCTGCATCAAGAGGGAAGTAGTCAACAACATTCCAAGATGGTTTATCATTGTAGGGTTTTCCTTCTTTGATTACAATACCAACATACTTACCTTCAAGTTCATCAGTATCTACTTGTGACTCTTCATGTAAGTCTAGTGCATATAGTAGGTTGTAGAGCTGTTCACGTCCAATCTTGTTATCCAACATAAATGCTGTGATAGTCTTAGGAGCATTCTTACCAAAGTCACCCTTAAGAGTTACCTTAAGCATCTCCATACCTGAACGAGAACTTGTTTGTTCCACTGCTTGAATACTTGCTTCAAAGCGTCCTTCTTCATAGGTGAAGTCTTCACGTTTTGTTGCATTCAAAGTAATAAGACTCATTATTCCTTATCTCCTTTAAGTTTTTCTTGAGTTGTTCCATCAGTCAATCCCACAACAGCTTCCCATGTAGGGTTTACCATTGTATCAGGGATAACCAATCCCGGTTTACGAGTAACCTTAAGTGTGTAGATAGGGTTACCTGCTAAGCGTACTTGGTAAAAGTCCTTAACTTTCTTTTCACCCTTAACCACTTTAGACTTAGTTACACGTTCTGTGTGACCAATGATACGAGAAGATGCTGTGATATACTTAGATACACTGTCCATTAAATTAGGAATTGTTTGTGATGGAACATTCTCATCTACCACATCTTCAATGTTCACATTCTTCTCTTGACAAATTACATAGACATTCTTACCTTGATAAGATAGGTCTACCAATTCATCCACAAGGGCTTTAAGTCTGGTTGATGCTTCACCATAGTGGTTAATAAGCATTTTCTTGACATTATTAGTTTCCATAATGTCCTTGTAGCAAAGCTCTTGTACATTTGTAAAGTGGTCAACAGCAATACTATCAAAGTCCTTAGCATAAGTAAGAGCTTCAAGAACATCAGCCCATGTGGTACATTCTGCAACAGAGAAACGCTCATCTTGTTCCACAGAAGCAAGTCCACGGTCTGTATCAATAATCAATACACTTCCCGGTAATGTATTAATGAAGCTAGATTTTCCTGAGCCGGGAGCACCATACAAAGTTGTCATTGTATGTAGCTTAATCTTGTTTAGTTTTTTGAGTTTCATTTTTACTCCTTATTTACCTGTAGAGCCATAACCACCACGGTCAGCATTACCTAGGTGCATTACTTTACTAAAGAGTACAGTTGGCTGATTCTCCACAATTCTGAATTGACACAAACGTTGTCCTTTTTCTATCTCTCCATCTCTTGTGGCATAGAACTTAGCACCCCAATAATCATTATCTCCACAATATGAGTTATCAATAACACCCATGCTGTTTGTGAGAATCAATCCTGTGTTTTGGAAAGTGCTTGAACGAGGTAGTACATGAGCTTCAAAGCCATGAGGCAATTCCATAGCTACCCCAAGGTCAATAACAACCATATCTCCCTTTTTGTATTTTACCTCTGTGTTAGATGCTAAGTCAATCCAGTCACCTACACTAATATTCTTGATAGGACTAACCTCATCATCACGATACTTAATTTTAACTTCCTGCTTGTGTAGTGATAGAGCAAGTCTTATCACAAAGTACACAGCAATAATTAAAACTAAAAATAGTTCTGTCTTAGTCAACTTCTTCTCCTTACTTTATTTCATTCATTAATCTGTAGAGGATAAGTAGCATAGCATCAATAGTCATTAGGTAAGTTTCTGGTATTGTTGTGTGTGTAGCAAGGTCAATGAAGTCAATTTGTAGACTATTCATATCAGATAGGAAACTCTTATTCAAATGATAACCTTTTCCAGTATAGTATACACAATCTTTTTCCTTCTTAGCTTTTTCCAAGAACACTTTAGCCTTTTTAAGGTCTTCTAAACCATTTTTATACTTGTATCTCCACACATACTTAACAGCAGAGGCTACAAGAGGGTTAAGACCTGCTTTAAGCCAGAAATCCCAACACTCTAGGCTATTCTGTGTGTAGCGCTTAGGTTGTATAATATCTTCTTTCATTTATCCCCCTTCTTATTGATAATGTAAAGTACACCAAGAATAAGGATAACAAGTAGAGCATTATCTAGTAAAGTAAACATATTATCATCCATTGTCTAATTTTCTCACTTTCTCCTTAAGCTCTGCAAGGTCATTCTCAGCTTTTAAAAGCTCTACATAACGCTTAGATGCAAGAGACACAGAAGTTACTCCATCAATTCCCCCTACAAGTTCCTTGAAGTTTCTCTCACCATCTATATCACGTTGAGCTAACTTATCATTAAGAAAACTTATTGTGTTTAAGTGAAAATCACAGTCCTTCGCTTTTTCTTTTAACCTTAAGACAGTTCCTAATAAGAAAGCTATCAATGTAAGAAGTACAGAAAACCCAATAACTACAAAATCATTCATTATACTAGCCTATAGTGCTTCACAGTGAAGCCTTCACCTTTCATTGTTACTACTATTTTATCATCTGTGAGCTTATCCTCTAATCCTTTGTAATAAGTATCACCAGTGTAATCTCCATCAATAGTGCTTACTACAGCTTCCTCACAGAATCTTTCAAATGCCTTGAATGTTCTTGCTCCTCCAATAACCCAAACATCTTTATCAGTTTCTTTTTCAAACTGTAAGACCTCCTCTACAGAGTTAGCAATATATACATCCTCATCATCATATCCATCAATCTCATCCTTAGTTGTAAGGACAATGTTTAATCTATTTTTGAGAGGCTTACTTCCAATGGACTTCCATGTAGCTAACCCCATTATAACTACTCCACCAGTAGTCTGGTTTTTGAAGTAGTTTAGGTCTGCTTTGTTTGACCAAGGTAGTTTTCCATTGTCTCCAATAAGACCACTCTTATCCTGTGCCCAAATAAACTTAAGCATATCTTACCTCACTCTATAGCAAACAATAGCTGTATAGTATGTAGAATAACTTACTTCACTAGCAGTTATTGATATGCTTACATCTACCTTGTATTTGATAAAATCATTTATCTCTCGTTCAAGCATTGACCTACTAGTATTCTCAAAAATCTTACATTCCATATAAAAGTAAAGGCTACACAGATAAACCATGTAGCCTATCTCCTTTTAGTCTACTTTAACTAGGAACGCTTCATGATTGAATTGAGGGAAACGTTCTTCAATTTCAGCAAGAGTGAATTTACCAATATTGTCAGTCCCATGACCAAGTACATCAGCTTCTTCTGTGAACCCTGAAAGTTCACCATTTGCATTGATAGCAATGTAAGGTGCTTTTACTCGGCGTGGTTTCTTACCTACATAGATAATGTAGAGTGGTTCAGCAGGAGTTGTATCTTCTACTGAAGGAGCAGATGGAAAATCAATTCCAAGTGCTTGAGCGAGTGCAATAAGTAGTTCTGTGTTGTTAGCCATTTTGCTAACCTCCTTAAATTTATTTTGTAGAGGGTTTAAAGTGATTATCTCTACCACCACAATTATAGTTTATCAAAAACGTGTTACCTTGTCAAGAGGTTTTTGAAGATTTTTTAAAATTTTTTTCAATAAAATCATCTAAATCCTCTGTAACATCCCCAATGTATACCTTATAGAAATAATCATACACATTAGGTTGTCTTTTAGTAGGTGGAATATACATACGCAAGTTAGGGTTTTTACCTATCATTGTGGTAATCTCACAGAATTGCTCAAACATGTCTTCACCACGGTATTTATTGTAGTTGAACTTAATTCTCTTTGTTCTATAGGCTTTACCTCTTAGAACCTTCTTAGGATTTACACACTCAAAGGAGAAGTCTTTTACAGTATAACCTAGCTTAGTCATGACTTCCATATACATGTTGGCTTGAAGGCTATATTTCATCTTATCTTCTTGTGGAGCTTCACTATATGTCTTATAGTCAATAAGAGACACAGTACCATCCCCATTATCAATCACAGCATCAATATAGCCAATAAACTCATGACCATTAGGTAAATCAAGCTCAATCTTCTTCTCAGTTTCAATGACCTTAGAGAAGTCAACAGTATCTCCTTCACCTAGATAGCGCTCTATAGCTAGGACACCTGTCTCACGAGCCTCATCACAGAATGGTGAGTGCTTGTGTACATCAAGAGCCATATCCTTTACTTTATCAAGTGATAAGTCCCCTTTGTGGTCAGCCAATAGTTCCATAGCTGTGTGGAATACTGTACCTCTATCCATATACTTGGTTCGCTCAGGGTCAGGTAGTTCCTTGTATTCAGCAATATACTTACACCAATGTTCCCAAGGGTTTTCTAGGTAGGTATTTACTCGTGATACACTAAATCTCATTATCCCTCCTATTTATTAGTTAATTTTGGTATAATCTCATCCAAAATGAATGAATAGTTAGGTGCTACAATATACTTAGATATACCTAATACCATTGATAGAATAATTGTTAAGGCTATTCCTGTAAATAGCCATTTAAAGGTTTTACTAGCTTCCTTAACATTCTTTTGTGTAAGGTTCTTTGCATACTTATATAAGGTATAACCATCTGGTACTTCATTATAACTAATATAATCAGTGTCTGCCTCAAGATTCCATCTGAGAATAAGAGTATATGCCATTAGGATACCTACAATAATCAACATAGCTCCAGACGATTTACCTAACACAGTCCAATAAGTCCACTCTCTCACAAGTTGCTCATATAACTGTGGTGTACTATCCTTTAGGTTACCTAGTAGTTCAGATATACCATCTACAGATACATTTAAGGCTTTAGCCAATGCTTCTACAAGACTATTCATAGTAGTCCTCCCAATCATAAGCCCTAATTAGCTTTCTAAGCCAAGCCCATTGATATTTTTCCCCTATTGGTTCAACATCTTGTTCTTGTAACCAAGCAGTGAATTTAATAATATTATCAATATAGAGTGTTTCATAGTCTCCATAACTCCATATAGTAAGAGGAATCTCATACTTATTGAACTTTTCATCTTCTAATGTAATGATACTATCATCTACCTCAGCAGTTCCAAAGCACAAATCACATGTTCCAGTTTTATGCTCATTCATCTCAGAATAATAGTCTACAACTTTATATTTCATACATTATCCTCCAATTCAGTGGCAAATTGCCAAGCCCAAGCAAGTTCTGAGTTCTTAATCAAGTCCTCTGTCAAAGGTATACCAGATTGTCTATCATGTCTACGAAGTTTGTCCAATGATATATAATTATGTGAGTCTAGTTCAACATTTCCACTATTATACACAATCACACGGTTATACCTACCATTCCCAACAGGAACTGCAATAGAGTATCGCTTTTCTGGCTTTACCTCATACCCATCAAGGAAGGCTCTAGCATATAGTTCTGAGTTATCTAAAATCCAATAGTTAATAGCATCAGCTCTTCCCTTAAACGCTACATGAATATTGAAAATACTGTGACTAGGGTTCATAGAGTGAATTAAATCAATGTTTAACTCTTTACAATATTCAATCCAGTTAGCAATAAGCCTAGGAACTTCTACAGTGATATTTTCTGATTTAGCCTCATTAAGCCCATTTTGGAATCCTTCTAATAGACCTTGTTCAAATCCTTGTGCATACTTGAATCCTCCATACCTATTCCCAAAATGAGATAGAATTTCAGATAACCACATATTCCGTGAATCATCAGGTATATCCTCTAGTCTCCTAATAATCTTCTTAAGAGTAATCTTATATTTACCACAGTCATATACCATCACTGACCTCCTTTGATATAGTAAATAAGTGTATCAAATCTCATTCCTAGGGAATAGTCTTCACCCTTACGTTGAGTTTGCTCTAAGTTCAAGTCTTTTTTGAGAGTCTTTACAGACTCATCTAGTTCATTAATCTTTGTCTGCATCCTCATGTTCGTGTGAAGAAGGAATCCTACTGCTAGTAGACACAACCCACTTATAATCAAGGATGGCTTTAAAAATACTTTCCTGATTTTCCTCATTTATTAGTCCTTTCTGCTCTAACTTCTTAACAACATCCACATAAGATTTACTCATTTCCTTACCCTTTTTGAGAATCTTAGCTACTTCAAAAGGTATTTCTGGTGTTTCTTGACCAACATACTTCATAAGGTCTGTGTCAAAAATCTCTGACAATCTCTTAATACTACTTGCTGATGGATAGTTCTTTCCTAATTCCCATCCTGCCACAAGAGAGTTACCCTTATAACCTAGTTTCTTGGCTAATTGCATTTGTGTCATGCTGTTTTGTAGTCTTAACTCTTTAATCCTTCTTCCTAATACGCTCACTAATATTAAATCCTCTAGTCTTTCTATTATAAGATTTAATTAGTACAGCTTGTTCTACAATAAAGTCTTTATACTCAGCATAAGAAGTTTCTAGCTCACTCTTATCATGCGATACCACTGTGTACATGTTAGGTTCTACAGACCAACCAATGTCACCATTATCATATTTGCATAGGTAGTGCTCAGAAGGTAATTTGATTACATAAGTCTTTTCAGGCTCTTTCTCTTTGTACTTACCACAGAGAACAGCTAAACCTAAACGCTTAATAATATCATTGACTTCATCAGCTTTTTTATCTTTTGCAAGTCTAATAAACCAGTTTTGTCGGTATCTTGAGCTTGATAAAAAGACATAATTAATATACCCAAGTGTACTAATTTTTTCATTCACACTTCCAATATGCAGTGTATTAAAGAATTTAATCTCTTCTTGTGAAAGAGTAGGTAGTTCAATAGATAATGTCACTCTATCATCTTTGTGAGGTTCTTCCTTCTTAGTTTCATCAGCAGAACCAAAGTAAGCATTTAACTTCTTTTCCCACTCAGGGTTAATAGTTTCCAAATCATCAGAAATAATTTTGTTAATTGCATAAGTTGAAATACCAATCTCTTTGCTTAACTGAGCTTTACTCATGGTCTCAAGACTTTTTAAAATTTGTTCTTTCATATCTTGTTCCTTTCTACATATACTATTCTACATCATATTCTGATATTTGTCAATAGATAAAATGAGAAATTTTTAAAATTTCTCAAATTATTTTCCATCTTCCTTAAGTTGGTCAGTTAAGCAAGCACTACAAGGTGTTACTTCATACCCTAGGAACATAGCCAACACTTGATTAGCCACACGAGATTGCTCTAGGAATACAAACTTAACATTGTCATTAGCAAAGTCTACTTGCCATGCTTCAAAGGACGTTATCACAGCCACCAGAACGTGTTTTAACAAGCACCAGATGTCAGGGTTACCATTATCATTAGCTTGTGTTTTAAGTAGTCTCATGGCTCTTCTACGCTCTTCTGTGACCTGTTGTAAGGTCATAGTAAGTTGGTTCACCTTATCCTTGGCATCATACACAGAGATTTTATCCTCTTCTGATTGCATCTCAGGGTTATCTTGATTATACCAGAACTTAATCTGGTCTTCATACTTCCGAATAAGAATCTCAAGGTGATACTCACTAGCCCCAAGGTGCATAATGTTTGTGATAATATCCTCAGTAATACCAACTGAGCTGTTCTTGTTTACTGTCATGTATTAAACCTCTAAATTCATACCTAACATAGTAGGTAGATTTTGTTCTATTAAACATACGCTCATAGAAGGCATAAGCTCCTTCACAAGTAAGAAACAAATGCTCTTCTACAAGTTCTCCATCAAAATATTCATCAACTGCGTACATATTCTCTATACCCATTAGCTATAATGAATCTAGCATAGTCAATCATATCTTGTGTCTGTCTTGGATAATGGATAACCAGTCTCTCATTGGTATCACTCACAGCATAGGTAAATGCTATATTGTGTGAAACATACTGAGTTTTTAGATGAGTAGTAGCAACCATATACTTCACAGCAAAATCTATCTTAGCAGGAAGCCTAAAGTTTAGCTTATACATCTCATCATAACTAGGAAACTGTGGTAATTTCAGCTTGTATGTTCTATTCAAGTATCGTATACCTTTGATAAACTTACCCATTACATATTCTTCACCATCAACACCTAACTCATAATTAGGGTCATAGTCAATCTGTTCTCTGCAATACTTCTCAGGGTCAGCTTGGAAGCACTCTCTATTAAGTTGTCTCAATAGCTGATATTTACTTTTCAAGTATGCAGGTTTATCATATAGGTGCATTAATGTCCTCCCCATGATTGAGAAACCTCCACATCTGCTACAAGAGGTATAGGTACTTCCATACCATCAATAATAGAGGGGTGTTCCATCATATATTTTAGTTTAGGTACAAGTTCATCTACATAGTCATCCCTTATTTCAAAGAGAATCGCATCATGCACAGAACCTAATACATTAAATCTTGTGTGGTCAAGCTCTTTACTGAACACAATATCAGATAAAGCACTGGTACACAAGTCTGAACCAAACCCTTGAACTGGTGAGTTAATAGCTTGTCTTTCATCAGCAGAACGCTTTCTAAAGTCTCTACTGTTGATATTGTCAAACCATCTCTTTCGTCCAATAGGTGATTCTATATAGCCATGTTGTCTAGCAAATTCCTTACACTCTTCATGCCACACAAGCAATCTAGGATAGGCTTTAAAGAAGTCTTCACGAATTTTCTCACTTTCTTCTTGTGTAAGTGTAAGTCCGAAACCTAATGCGTACTGTATGAATGTTTTTGCAACCATTCCGTATAAAAAGCCGAAGTTGGCGCTCTTGCTTTGAGTACGTTTTCTCTTCTGTTCATCATGGCTTAAATCACTAGTATCACCAAACAGAAGCTCTGTAGTCTTGCTATGTAAGTCACTTCCAGACTGATAAGCATGTTGCATATTTATGTCACCTGATAACCAACTAGCCACACGAAGCTCCAACTGGCTATAGTCAATTTCCACTAGCTTCCAACTTGGTCTAGCTTCAATTAAGTTACGCACATAACTATCTTGAGGGCACTGTTGAATGTTTGGTGAGTTACAAGTAGTTCTCCCTGTCCTCGCTGTAATGTTGTAGCTAGGGTAAATCTTACCATCTACTTGTAGGTCTTCCCATGATTCAATAAAGGTAATCAGTTTAGATATACGCTTATATTCAAGCAATGTATCCACACAATCATTACCTACATAGTTAGATAATGTATCTACCCCAACAGAAGGAGCACCAGCTTTAGTACGCTCAATTACCTCAAGCCCTTGACCATAGCCAATCACAATAGGGTTATAGTGCTTAACCATCTTGACTTTTCCATCAATGGTATGCTCTTTCTTGTGTGCATTGGCTTCTTTGCGCTCATTAAACTCAGCAATAACCTTACCTTTATCATTCACAATAGCATAGGTATTAGGCAATCTCTCACCTTGTTCATCATAGACTGGTTCATCTTTAGGAGCAAAGAGAATACTTGCTACTTGTGCATTAGAGTTCCAATTTATATCACCATAGGTCAATAATTTTTCTGTGTAAGGTCTAAGCTCTGATTCTAGCTTTTCTAGTACCTCATGTCTTCTAGGACTGATAGGAACTCCACCTTTTTCAACCTCATAGTAGGCTTTATAGGCTCTCATTTCATGCTTGAATACCTTAAGCAGATTATACTTAGAAATTTTAGCTTGAAATATATTGAGTAATTTCATAGGGTACAGAACATCATCAAGACCATAGGACTTAAATGCTTCTGTGATTTTACCTACTTTAGCTTCCTTGGCTATATCATACTTAACATGGAAATACTTCTCTGTTAGAGGTTTAAGACCAAGCTCTTCTTCCCCACACACATGAGCAAGCACAAGAGTATCAATCCATAACTTAAGCTCTATACCTGTCTTAACATATAAAAATAACAAGTCAAACTTACCATTATGAGTTACCAATTTACACTCTTTGAGCTTTTTCAAGAGAGCTATTTGCCTTTTCTTTCCTAGCTTAACCCAATCAAAGAATTTCCTTGTGTATACACCTGTTTCTGTATGAGTATATCCAATCTGTATGGAGGTAATTTCGTTCCTATGTCTATCTAGTCCAGTAGTCTCTATATCTAAGCACACAGGTTTTAGAATGTTAATAGTATTAATCATATACTCCACCCTAAACCTCTCACAAGGCTTCCTACAGTGCCATTATAGAAACCCTTCATCTCTTGACCACAATAGACCATCACAGAACCATATTGAGTTTTGGTGAGCTTTGTGACTGTCTCTACCTTGTTTAACTCAATAACATCTCTATAACTCAAGCTCCTAGTCTTCTGAGGGATTGTACCGAATGTCAATAATGCCATACTAAACCCCCATTAAGATAGCTCTCTCTAGCCAATATTGCCTTGAGGCTTTTCTTTTTTGCTTATATAAAGCACTTCTGCCTCTAAGAGTAGCAGGTTTCTCTGGTTCAGGTTCACCTTGCCATTTTCTCACATATTCCTCAGTAGCCTTGTTATATTTCTTCTGTGGATTTTCATTGATAGCATACCATTCTACCCAATCAATAGCTTCATCGCTAAGAAAAGGAAACTTGTGGATATATTGAGGTTGAGGGAACTTAGATAGCTTAAGATTACGGATAATATTAGCTCTCATATACCCATCTTCAATATAGTTTGAAATGTAGGTATATAAGCTCAAGTCCTTATCCTCTAGGTCAGCTAACAATTCCTCAAAAAACCATACAAAGTATTCTTCACCCTCCGAGATAGCTTCTTCAAACCAAGGAAGGTTTTGGAAAGTCTTGTAAACTCTTTTACTCATCTCCATCACCTCCTAGCACAGAAAAATCAGCTTCCTCTGCATCATAGGCACTCTCTCCCTTACGTGCAAAGGCTCTACAACCCATATTATCATCTACTACAAGGTCATAAACATCACCTGACTTGTGGTTACGGAAATAAGTGGTCATTGTACTTGAGTTATTTGACTTACGCTGTAGGAGAATCATGGATTCATACCAACCTTCAATAAAGGCAGAACCATACATGTCTGAGGTTGTAATTTTAGCTCCACGTTCCAATTTCCTACTGTGGTGAATAAGCATCACAGCACAACCTGTATTCTTAGAAAGCCTTGTGAGCATCTCTAAGCGTTCTACAATGTCTTGGTGTCTATTTATATCACCACTACCAAACAAGAGGTACATAGGGTCAATTATGAGCAATTTAACACCCAATTCCCTTATGTCATTCTCCAAACGGTAAACCTGTTCCATAGTGATATTATCATCCACAAAATAGATAGGTGGTGGTGTATCACAACCAGTCACAGCATAAATCTTATGTTGCTCCATAGACAAGTTATTCTCACCTTGGATAATCAATACAGCACCTTGTTTAACTTTACGACCATCAAAAGGTTTTCCTGTAGCTACAGCACAAGCTAAGTTTAGGGCAAAAGTAGACTTAAATGACTTAGAAGGTGCTCCAATAACTCCCACAGAACCATTCTCCCAGAAGTCCTCAATCAACCAGAAGTCTGTAGGGTCAAAAGGTTCAATCTCATCAACTCTGACAATATTGAACTTGTTCTTACGCTTCTTACCTTTCTTGGAAACAGTTTTGATAGACTTACCTCCCTGTTCCTCAATACTCATCTTACTGGTTAATTCTGTGACAAGTTCTACTTCTTCCTCAGATTCCTCTGCAAGTGATTCACTCTTAGCGAATGCTCTATTTACCTCAGCATCAACTGTCTCTTCTGTGAACTTAGCTTTTCCATCAGGGGCATTAAGTAATACAAATTTAACCTCTTCCTTAGAAGCTCCATTCATAATCAGTTTTTGTTCTAATTTCCAAGCCCATTCTGACCTATCCACAGCTAACTCATGAGTAAACTCTTTAAAGGCGTTGTACTCTTCCAGAACAGCATCTAGGTCAAGGTTAAGGTATTCAATATCCTCATGCTCAATTACTGCTCTTGAGCTAATATCCACATCTTCAAGGTACTTCATAAAGTCACGCTTACGGTATACAGTCCCTTCACCTTGTAAACCACTTACTTTAAAGTCTGTAGCATATTTGTGATTCACTGTGCTAGGGATTCTGTACAAGTGCACAATATCCACACCACAAGGGTCAAAACCATATTTCTTAACAAGTTTTCTACACAGAATCTCATGCTCTTGTGGATTGACCTTGTTATCTAATACCCATACACCTTGATATTTGTTAGGGCTAGTTTCCCAATAATAACTAGGTGGAAGGTCTGTAGGAATAGGTGCTCCATCTATGTCTTGTGCAATGATATAAGTGTCCTGTGCATTAGTCTTCTTACGCTCTTTTCCTCCTGTAGGAGTGAAAGATAAGTAAAGGTCATACTTGTCTCTTAATGCTTTAACTTGTGACCCAATATGCTTCACATAGTGCTTAGCTTGCTCAAAGTCTCTACTGAACCTATCTTCAAACTCAGGGTCTTCTTTCAATTTACGTTCTAGGTAAAATTTCTTATTTACCCCAAAGTTCACAAGGTCTTTCTCACCAAAGTTACGCTGTAATAATTCTATAAACTTATTCTTAGGCATAACCTTCTCCTTGAACAAAGTACCCATCTCTAGGGTCAGCATCTTCTGGAATCGTAGCCCTAATATTGGCACGCTCATAGTAATTAAATGCTTGCCACAAAGGAACTAGTGACTGCTTAACCTCTACTAGAGGGTCTAGGACTTTCAGAATCTTATTGACTACCTTACTAGCCTTACCTCTCAAGAATCGCTTAGTCCACTTGAGAAGAGTGTTAAACTTTCCCACAGAACCTTTATTGTCTTGTGCCTTATCTTCCACAGAAACAGCTTCTAAGACTTCTTCTGGACTTACCTCAGCACCTAAATACTCCACAGAAAGCTCAAAGATTTTGTCATGAGCATTCTTAGGTGTAAGCTCTGTGATTAGTCCTAAGTCCTTCAAAAGGTTCAAGTTATTGATATACGTACGATAGTTTACATCTCCCATAAGGTCAATAAGGTCATGCGAGGTAGTGTGTAGAGTAGTGCTCTTACCTCTCTTGTAATATGCTGACCAGAAAATGCCTAGTAATTGCACAGCACGAATAGGCAATTTCCACTCTGTAAGCCAATGACTTTTCACAGAAATATAGTCTTCCACAGCATACTTGTTGTAAAACTCTGTCTTAGTCACAAGAGTTCGTTTACAGTAAAAGTCACCATTGGTATAGCTAAATCTAGTATCATCAAAACGCTTCACAAGACCTAACTTCACAAGTCTAGTCACAGAATTGGAAATAGTCTGATGAGTACACCCAAAAATATCAACTAGCTGTTGATTTGTGTAGTGAGAATAGACTTCCTTTTCACCTTCCTTGGCAAATGCACACAGGAAGCTATACAAGAAAATGTCTGTGAGATTCTTGAGTTCATTTTGTTTGAACATTTCAAGATAAACCTTAAAATACATTGATTACACCTCTGTTTCTAATTTATTGATAAGACTAGTATATCACAAAGAAAAGAATAATGCAATACCTAAAAATAGAAAATTGGTTATTGTCCCCAAAAAATGTTTGCAACTTGATTGCGAACATTTTCTGTTGGACTTTTACTTAGTCTTTAGTAACTGTTTATGTAACTAATTGATGGTAATAACCTTATTCCTATAATACCTAATATATATTATAAAGTATTCTGGTTATTTCCACCAAAAGAATACATAATTGATTATTTTAGTGTAATTCACTTGTGTTATTTTCTATCCTGTGCTATACTTATAAGTGAAATACATAAACACCTTAAAAGGGGTAGCAAATTCGCTATCCCTCTTTTTGTGTGCTTAAATATGATTGTAGATTTTTCCTTCAAGAACATACTTGAGTTGCCAGATATTTGAAATTTCAGCTCCTAGTGAGTAAGCAAGGTCAATAGAATCCAATAGTGTATCTTCTTCCCAACCTTCCTCAATGTATTTGTCAAAGATTTCTTCACACTTGAGTAATTTTGACTTATTCATTTCCTTAAAGTAGGTTTTGGCACTTGCATATCCTCCCTTTTTACTCCACAAGCTAGGACGAATAGTCCCAAACTTAGGAGGGAAATTAGTAGGAGTAGTTTTAGGTTTCACTGGTGGAACATACTTAGCTACATATTTCCATTCACTTGTATCTTGCTCTTGTGCCCATTTGAGGAACTTGATAAGTCCTTCTGTGTTGTACTCATAGGCTTCAAGGTTGATAAATTCATCTGTGTGGTGCTCATTCATATAACTTGCTGATACATTCACAATAGGCTTGTTTAAGTGTGTACCTAATACAGCCACATCTGTGTATGAACCTGTAGCCATTGTGTAGGTTTCCCCTAGTTTGTCAAAGATTTCTTGATGGCTCTTAGGGTCAAAACTATAGGTCACCATTTCATGCCATGATGATTCATGAACACCTCGGTCAATCTGGATAAGCATAGAAGCCTCTCTTAGCTCCTCTAATGCATTTTCATCCACTGCCTTATGAGAACCTACACAACCCACTTCCTCGTCTGTAGTGAAGAGAATATGAGGTCTGAGACCTATCTCAAGAATATCTAGGATAGTTTTAACTCCTACACGGTCATCAGCACCTAAACATTGGATGGTAGACTTACATTCTGGAGATAGTAAGATATACTTATCTGTGACCAGAATATCCTGAACTTCTGGAGTACGTTCTTTTTCTGTGCTCGTAGCTGTGCTAACATTTGAGTAAGTTTGGTAATAGCTTCCGTAGTTATAGGTCTTTCGCTTTGTGTTGATTGTATCTAGGTGAGCCACAAGACAAGGCTGATTCTTCTTAGGACTGATTGCCATAATCATATAGTCTGTGACCTTTAAATCTGTGTAACCATAGTCAGCCAATACTTCTGGAAGCCATGAAAGCATTTCTGATTGAGTTTTTGTTAGTACGTCGATAAATGTGTAAGTCATAATGTGATTCTCCTTTAATTTTAATATCCTGTGCTTAGTAAGTCTTTGAGTGCATTAAGCACAATGTGACCTGATTGTTTAGTTCCACTTTTGAGTACATGACCTGAGTAAAATGTATGAGAGTATAGCAAACTACTACGTTCACTAGGTGACAATTCATTGTTGATTGTGTTTCTTAGACTGAAATGTGTACGTCTATACTCTTCCATGTCCTCTTCATCAAATTTTGAAAATACTTCTGCTGTACCCCATTTTGCATAGTCATTTCTTGCTTGATTTGCCCAGAAATTAATGTAGTTTCTATTATTATCTCTGTAGTTATCACAAGAAATATTCATGCCTGAGATTTTAGAAAATTCATCAATTTTACGGTTAAATACAATGCAAAGTAGGGTAGTAGTAAATTCATAGCAGGCTTTAGCTCGTGTACCTTCAAAGTCTGCATAAGTTCCTGCATGTCCTAAATCACCATTAGAATCCTTGTAGAAATAGGTACGCATAGAAGGGCAAAGAGATACCTCACCGTTATTATTGATGATAGTAGAGTAACCCTTAAGATAATTGAACCCAAAGTGTTTCAATACTAGGTGAGTATCAGCACCTGCTCCACTATCCCAATTATTACATGAGCCATTAAATGCCCATTTATCCACAAGTGTAGGGATTTCAAAATCTGCATAGTCTACCCACAAGTCACGAACACGAAAGAGGTCATGACCCATAGTAGAGTAATTTTTATAATTCCAATTTTCCCACCAGTTTTTAACCTCACCAAAATGTTGGATTTCTTTGTCTGTGTAGCTAATTCCTGCTTTTTTGAGCTGTTTAGCCAACTTAGGTGCATTTTGTGATTCATCTAGCACAAGTCCAAAATAATCTTTGACCATACTTGCATAGGTGAACTTTTTAAGGTTAGGATTGTGCTCCAAAATAGCCTTGTCAAATTTTTTGCTAATATATTCCTGATAGGGCTTAAGTGCCTTTTCAAACCCATCTTGTCTAGGAAATACCCCTTCTTTTTGCATATAGTAGCAAAGAATTTTAGGATATTTTTCAAGTGAGTTTTTACTGATAAAGTCTTTTAGAGGCTCTTTAGTGACTGATTTACCTGATTCATCACTTTTCAGATTCTCACGCATAATGAGCTTATTCAATAGTTTCACAAGATTATCCTTGTTATCCTCATACCATTTTTTAGGGCTTTTCATAAGGATTCTTTGAGGGTCAAGGCTTACCAGAACTAGAGGGATAGGAGAGACAAAATACTCATCTTTAAAGGTATACCCCATCTTAAAAATGTCTTGATATTCACGGATTTTTTCCACAATATCCCAACCACGCAGAACCTCTGCAAAGTCTACAGCACTATTTAAAGCCTTAACACTAGTAGCAAAATCATCTGATTCATAGTTCCCATCTGTGATAGACTTAAACTGTTCCTGTGCTTCATTCAGCTTACCTTCTAGCTCCTTATTTGTTTTAGACTCTTCCACAAGTACCTCCCATTCTTCTGTGGTCAAAAGTGAGTTTCTAAACATTTCCTTGAGTTCTTTTTTAACTGATTTTAATTTCATTGTGATTCCTTCCTACAAAATACATAATTCTTTAACACCTATAAACTTACCATGTTTATAGAATTTTCTTCCAGTGATATACACATTTTCAGTATACCCTAAATCTCTCAAACACTCTGCGGTTATCTTAGAGACTATAATTCCATCATAATTTCTTAATAATTCCTGCATTTTACGTTCTGTTATGTTTGAGGTATAGGATAACTTTGTCAGCTTGATTCCTTCAATTTTTCGCTTCCTTCTCAAGCTAACTTCTGTCCTTAAAGGCTCTTCCCTATCACAAGGAAATAAAGTTTTAATAATATTCCCTTGCTTATCCACAATGTCTATGTTATGGCCTGTTAAGTTTGCTAACAATAACTTACCTCCTATACTTTGAGACCTGATTGATATAGTATGTCTTCAAAATGGATAGTTTCTAAATATCCCATTATCTTATTTCTTGCTTCTATCCCATATCTTTTATATTTTACAAAAGTGTACTCTATATCAGGGTATCTTTTGTTGCCAATGTCATCCCCTTCATGTAAAATATGGTTTACAGGGCAATAGTCAAAATTCTTACTCTCTACATTCCAAACCTCATTAGTATCTATAGTTCTTACCTTGATAAGGTTGTCATCTATAACTTTAATGATTTTACAAGGCTTCATATAAGTAGTCCTAGAGTACCTATCTACTATAGCCCTAACCCAATCGCCTTTCTTAAATTTATTCATTTATACCTCCCTATACTACAAATTTCTTTATATATCTAATATTATCATAGAAAATAAAATCTTTCAAAAATGCAGGGTGTGATACATGAACACCATTTGACCTATAACCTATAAACTTAAACAATTCCCCTTCATCATCTTTCACATACATACCTTTAGTAAGGACTTCATCATGAGGAACTATTTCAAAAAGGTCAGCATCAACGTCATAAGTTGAACCATCACTGGCTAAACACCTAACATTTATTTTATCATTAGATAGAATCCCCACAACTTCACAAGGGCGCTTATAACTTGTGATTCCATATCTATTAATTTTACACCTTACAATGTCTCCAACTTTAAACATGTAACCCTCCTCTCCTTACTAGCTTAAATAAGGATAATTCTGCATTTTTCTCCATACCTAATAGACTATCTTGACCTTTAGTTCCTATTATTTTAACCTTTCCTTAATCTTCACTAGTTATCTCTATAATATTAACAGTCAAACCTTTATTGTAAAATAGTAAGTCCATTTTTAACTCTAAAGTATCACCCACTCTAAATAACATTATACACCCCTAGAATCCTATCAATGTAGTAAAACTTTGTGTTATACCCTAAATCAAGGGCTTTTTGTAAATCCTTGCCTAGTGTAAATGGAGGCTCTGATAGATTGTCATAACTGTACATGACAAAAATTTCAATCATAAAATTATCAAGAATTTCATTTGTGACTTGAGACTTCTTAGCCTCTTTCCATAGATTTTTCATTTCCTTTTTCTTGTTATATACTACAATTCCCATAATTTACCCCTTAATCTGTAATAAAGCTAAACTCATAGGAGAATACCCCTACAGCCCCTAAAATACAAGTCAGCGAAAAAGTTTCCTGCTTACTGATGATTGAACATATCACAAGAAAAGCAGGTAGTCCAAAAACTTTAATAATTTTCTTTAATTTCATTGTGTTTCCTTCCTTTGATTCCTACAATGCCCCTAGAAAGCCATAGGAGGCTCTTTGGTGCATTTTAAATAGTTCCTAGTATAATTATACCCCTATGACCTAAAACCTTGATATGGGGCTAATAATAGTCTCCTACGCTGTATTGATTCCATTCGTCATAATCTACTTCATAAACAATAACCTCCCCTTCAATTCTATCATATACAGCTAAACAGTATTTACCATACTTAATATATTTACTTAATACAGTATTGTGCTTAATCCTATATAAATCTTGCCCAATCTTCTCTGTATAATCTTCTAGTTTTGGTTGTGTATTCTCTGTATAAATCATACCAATCCACAAGCCAATATATAAAATTACAAGACTATACCCTAATAATTTCAATACCTTCAATTCTTTACCTCCTAAAAATATGTTATAATGTTTTATACCTATTATCTCTTATAGGGAGAATCCCAAAGGGCTATTTCTAACCCTTTAGTCCTCTTCTTCATCGTCTAGGTGGTCATGGATACAGTCAGGACAATAAAATTCATCATCATAACCCCATTCCCCATTTTCTGAGTTAAATGTATTATAGCAACCAGCACATGTAGAAGCCTCTTCTTTGCTAATCCACTCTTTACCATAATCTGAGTAAATATAGTCAATAGAAGCACAATCCTCTGAGCAGAAAAAAGTGTTATCATTAGTTACAATATATTCCCCTCTAATACTTATACATTCACTACAATGGTCACATACATGTATTTCATCATACCACTCATAATCATCAATATTTGAACAGTATACAAAATCACTATCATCTGTATCTATATAGCGCTCTAGGTTTTCGCTCCAAAATTGACCAATAGACCCATTAAAATCGTTAATAACTCCATTATAAGGTTCAATAGGTTCAATTTCACCAGTTACATAATGGCTATAACTATCTGCCGAAAGGTTTGACCAATAACCAGAATCATTTGCCATGTATACAATTTTGTCTTCATACTTCACAAAGTCAGATAAACGCTTACCATAAGCAATACAAAGTAGGATTTGTGGAGCAAGGTAGTAACCATGCCCATTTTCACAATAGAGGTCAGCAACACCAAGAACACCGTTTTTGTCTTGTACATAGTAAAACCGTGCTTTAGGGTCTTCCCATGTATCGTAAATATAGCAATATCTTGCCTCGTCTAGGGTGTTTAATACATAGCTTGTTGCTTGCCCACATTCCCCTTTAGAATTACAAGAGCCATCAAAAGCCCAAGCATCTATATCGTCATAGTCTGGTAAAATGTTAGTGAAAAGGAATCTAAAAGAATCTTCTTTCTCCCCATCAAAAACAGCATTCAAAAGCTCTTGTAAGGCTTGTAATTCCTCGTTTGTGTAGTCTTTACCTGCTTTGCTTAGTTGCTTAGATAGTTTAGGAGCGTTTTCCCCTACAGTTAATTCAATCCCAAAATACATTTCCACAAGGTCTTTATAAGAAAATTGGCCCTTATAATCAACTTTTTCAGTCTTTGCCATGATTTTATACCTATTTATAGCTGTTTAGCTATTTCCTTAGATTTTATAGTTTAAATAGAAGGAGCATTTTGTAACCGTTGTCTCCAAGTTACCAAAGCGATTAAAGGACTATTTTACTCTTGTTTCTAGTTCCCCTGTACCAAAGTCAGCAATAACCACAAAGGTATCACTAGAAGGCTTGTAAGAGGCTCTATAGCCTGTTGTAAGTTCATCAAAGATAAATTGTAGTGCATCCCTATCAGATTTTGATTGACCATAGAAGTATTTCACAATAGGCTTAGAGGCTTTAAGACTTCCAATAGTAAGAATTTTAGTTCCCCAATGGAATAGGCTTAGGTCTCCTGTTTCTTGATTGTACTTCATAGTGTACTTACTCTCTAAATCTCCAATATAGCCATACTCACGCTTACGACCATTTAAGTTTGCATATCCTGCTTTTAGTGCTTTTGTGTAAAGTGTTTTCAATGTTTTAGTCATGGTATTATACCTTAAAGTCTTTAGACTTTTCCCTCTGATTTTATTTAGCTATATATTCCCAATCCTGATAAGTTTATAGCTTCCCCTATCCTGATATACCTATATTATAGAATGTCTGAGTTTTACAATGTTTCAAGCTAGTTCAGAAAAGTTTTTCATGCAATAGATGAGGCTTTTAACTGATTCAATAGTCTGATATGATTGTCTCACATTTTCTATAGTTTAATTATAGCACAATTATATCATTTTGTAAAGAGTTTTTTATCATTATTTGATATATTTGTGATATATTTTCTATAAGTCTATTATACCATTTTTAAGGTAGAAGTCAAGAGATAAATGATATAAAATGATATATTTTAATAAAAGTCTAAAGCCTTTTAAGGTGTATTATATAAAGGGTATTTATTGGGTTTTATATTTTAGTATGATTGGGTATGAGGGTATGATAGTATTAGTATTTTGTATGGGTACAGTATGAGAGTATAGGGTAATTTATTATAGTAAAATAGGTTTTAGGTAGGTTGGTTTTTGGGTGTAGAATGGTTTTTGTACTTTCTGTACATTTCTGAACACCCTGTTCAATTACACTATTCCCAAGGCTTTAGATATATTTATAATAGTCTATATAAAGGTATAGATAGGCTCAAATTTATATTAATTATACAATTATATTATAGGTATAGTGGTACAGTTGGAATAGTGGAATTGGTACAGTTTAACCATTTAAAAATATGTAATAAATAGGGTCGATTAAAAAATAGGTGTAGAGGGAGGAGGCTCAGATTTCACTATTCACCAATTAAAGATAATATATAAAAACATGTTACCTAAATACACCCATTCACCAATTAATTAATCAATTAAAAAACGTGTTAGTCACTATACACTCCCATACACCCATTGACTAATTAAAAATAATTTATAAAAACATGTTAGCTATCTTTGATAGCATTGCATAGCATTACCTACATGGAAAAATGTAATATAAAAAGACCATAGGTCTGTTCGCTGAGTATGCGAAGCTAATTACCCTATAGTCTCTTTAGGTGTATTTTCTGTTCTCTTAGGTACTCTGTGGTAACGTTACGCTTATGACTAGGCTTCTTGGCATAATAGTCTACAGAGTTAAGGACTATTGTATATAGCATATCATAAGGGTCATACCCTACCTCTTGAGCTATTGTTTTTATGTACTTGGTCATTTTAGGTGATGTGGTATTGTACATACCAATATAGGACTTATAGTTAAGCCCCATAGACTCTAGCTTGTGTGAGATAAGTACACCATATCTCTTAAGCCTTACTGTGGTTCTCTGTTTGAGATTGGTAATATACATAGGCTCTTTACCACTTAGGCTCTGTATATAGTCTAAGAGCATAGAGGAATAGGTATTGTATACTTGTTTATACTCATCCCTGTGTTCATAGATATAGTCACCTACCATCATACCACTAGGAATTGACTTACCTGTGATAAAGGAATTTAGCTTTGTGTATCTACTGTCCTTGGCTAGCCACTCATAGAAACTCTGTGGAAGAGTATCTGGGTGAAAGACTAGTGGTTCTCTTGTGTCATTGTATAAATTATACACTGTGGAATAAAACCAATTAGCAAACTCTTGGTCAGTTAGCACAGGAAGCAAATAGTCAATTAGGAGCTGTGATTTAAGGTGTGGATTGGTAAAGTTAAAGCTAAGGTCACACAGAATATCTTGACTAATGTTTAGCTGTTCACAGAGAGCCTCTACACCACCAAATTTCTTACACACAGCATAGAGTGGTTTATCTCTGTAGGTAAGTTGATGCACAGAGACTTTATATCTTGATTTAATAAAGGCTTTTATTTGTCTCTTAAGGTCTTGTTCTACTTCTTCTCTTGGTTCAAATTTTAGTGCTAATAGATACTCATCTTTTGTGGCAAAGATAGTACCTCTTTTTTTCTTCTCTTGGTTAAAGTGCCATAAAATAATTGTGTCCATAAATTCACCTCACAGAATAGTATAGCACACAGAGCCGATTAAGTCAAGGGTTAGGAGTAGAAAATTTTGTTTGTGTAATGTTTTGGTGGAAATAACCCTAGTCCTATTATAGGGTGCCCAGCACAACCGGTTCACTCTCCGCGGCGCCACTCGCTTTCAGCACGTTCGGGAAGCCCATCATCAGCACCGCCGCGGCGGCAGAAGACAGGAACGACCAGAGGATATTTGCGGTCAGGCGA
>ENA-OWLZ01000098-OWLZ01000098.1-metagenome-genome-assembly--contig:-NODE-98-length-23011-cov-5.917669_pt1 | contig 23011 bp, 25 predicted proteins | sample MGYA00245341_ERZ651117 | MGnify/ENA primary metagenome ERZ651117 (study PRJEB26857, sample SAMEA4031763) | metagenome | biome: human; feature: oral; material: saliva | place: Philippines | collected 2014 | study... | reverse complement strand
TAAGAAGAAAGGTATTAATACCTTTCTTCTTATTATTATTTCTATAGAAGTCGATTTATAGATTCAAAATTGATATAGTGAGATATATACTCCTTAAAGACAGGGAATGATATCAGTATATTCTGTAAGGTATTATACTCGGAATAGATTGGGATATCCAGTATGATATTCAGTAAGTATAAATGGTTACATTGATTATATCCATATAACGATTGAAGTCTAAGGTATACCAGATGAATGATGTGATCCATATCGTAGGTAGTGATATTATATTTATGAGTTTCATATACATCATAGAAGGTAGTTAATACTAAATCATAGATAGGTAAACGAGAGAGTTTCAAAGCATCAGAGACTACATAGAGATTACCGGGGTTAAATGGATAAGACCGATAGGATTTAGAGGCATCAGGGAGGAGACAATTGGACAGGATCCATTCGATCTCCTCAAGCATAGATACATTTAAGCCGTAAGAAATTAACTGATTTGCATCTTTACGTAAGTGCCTGATGGATAGTACAAAGTAGTCTTTATGATTAGATTGTAACATACCGGTGAATAGATAGATACAAGCAATATAGATCGTGAGCTTATCAATGCGGTATTCTGAATTATAAGGTATCGTATTGATAATATCTTTACTAGTGTCTAATAGAGAGTATATCATATCTAGGTAATCATGTGTATAAGCTACCCGATTAGGATCATAATCGATAAAGCGATCGAGTACGGTATGACATAAGAACCATTTCATTGAGTCTAAGTCATCGACCCAATAATAGTTATTGAACTCTTTACCGAGGAATACTCGGATATCGGATATAGATGTCATAGAGTTACACAACTCCTTTGCAGATAGATAAATGAGTATATACTAACTTGTCAAAGTGTAGAGGTGGGTAAAAAAATAAGCCCGTATTGAGTACGGGCTTATTTGGATTAGATACGAAGTAGCTTATCCTCTTCGAGTAGATCACGGATGTTATCGATGCTATAGCCTTTGTGGATATAGCATACACGACGACCATCTTTAAACTCTACGATTAAGAACGGAGAGAAGTAAGAGGTACGGATAATATAGGATACGTCTCCTGATGGAGTTACGTTAGTTTCGTAACCTGGGAAGATACCACTCATGTTATTGATAACATCGTCCCGATTAACAAATAAACTGACAATTGGATTCTCTGCAAATGAACGAAGTCGAATCATAAGGGAGGTATCAACGATTTCTCGGATACTATCAAACCCCATTTCATCTCGAGCTTGTTGATCAACTTTATCAACGAACTTGAAATAGAATTTCTTAACGCCATCATATCCAGGAGCTTCACCATGAAGATAACAGATACCGAGTTTAACAGGGAACGCAAAGGTATTGCGTTCACCAGGGTATTTAGTAAACCCCACATAGGTGATGATAACAGATGTCATACTATGTGATAATACGATAGACCAATCATCACCAATCGATACTTCTTGTTCTGCATCTAAATGATATAAGTCTCCATCATGTTTAATCGTGATACAACCATCGTCATGAATGGTTTCGATAGAGAATATTTCTCTAGTTTTAGTTTTATACGCAATACGTTCTTCTTGCGTATATGTTTCATAATTACTCATATTTGTAATCTCCTTTTAATTGTAAATCACGGTGGAGGTTTAAACCTCCACCGTTGTATTATACATAGTAGCAATTTTATTAGTTAGCTCAATCAAACGAGCTCGATTGGGTAATAGTTGAATATCTGGATAATCCTCATGTAATTCATCCACAACGGCAAGTAGTATAGATAATACCTCTTGGTAATCAATATCTCTAAGAATACCATTTGTATATGTCGATTTATTCAATCGACAGTTTTCGATGCTACAATAGTTTTCTTTATTATTGATTTTGATATGTAATAGAGTTTGTCCCTCTTTCTTTATAATGAATACACGAGAATTTCTAAACGCATAGCCACGACCTCGAATAGATATGGAATGGTAAATGCAAGTCATATCTATTCGTTGCGTAATTGGACTGGAATCCGATATCGTAGATTCAAAATGATGAGCCATTACCTCACGGGTAATGGCTCTCATAGTGTCTGCAATGATATGCAACCATTGGTTGGTATCATTACGAAGTATGTCTATGTATCGTTCGATTGATACTTGTTCCATAATGATACCTCCTAGAATGGAATTTCCATTTCATCACTTCGTTGTTGAGCATGGGATTCGTTGAATCGTTCTGGTAATTCAATGTGTCGTTGCTCTAGTACAGCAACACCAAGATTATCAAGTAGGTCTTTTGTTGTATCGAATTCAACCTTATAGTCTAATAAACCGATTTGCTTAACAATCTTGACATAAGCTTCAACGGAACGAGCATAATTGAACATAGTTAGTTTCAATTCAAGAAAATCTCCACCATTTTCACGGCAATAATAGTATTGCTCAATATTCCGTTCTTTACATAACATGTGTAGTTCATCAAATAAATCTGCGAATAGATAAATGTACTTAGTCGCAAATACATTCTCACAGATGATGTCAAACTCATTTGTTTCTATAGGTACATAATTTTGCACAGAGGATATCCAAGGTTCGTTTTGAAACCATTCGGTGCAATACATGAAGCTACTTGGTATACCATTAGGTAATGGTTCCGTACGTTCAATGATTGCGACCCGTTGTAAGAAGTCACAAAATTTGATGTCCGTACTATAGGATAAATCAGTAGCATCTTCAAATTCAGGTACTTCAAATTTACGAATATCTGCGATATAATGACCGAATCGTACTCGATCATAATATGGACCATATGGCGATACTTCTTTGGTTAGGGTACCATCTAACATCATCATACAAATAGCCCAAAGAGCATTTGTTTGAATATCGTAGTAGTTATCTTTATTGGATTTATTAAGTAATACTAAATCTTCTACGTTAAGACGTTTTTCAAATCTTTCTAACATGGTAATTACCTCCTAATTAAAATACTGGACCATCATCTTTACTAGGGACCATTTTTTCTGGGTTCGATTTCAAATCGGCTATTCTTTCACGATAGGTATCCATATCAGTATGACCTAACGCTTTTTCATAAGCAGCTATATAGTCAATTGAATAATTGACCACAATATCAGTATCCAATGAAACGGTATTCGCTACATTATCCAAGAAATAAGCAGAGTCCATCATAGAGCGTTTATTTTCATGGAACGTCTCATATTGCTTGCATACTCTGTGTTGGGATATTTGTAGCTTTTCATAGACCCTAGCTAAATCTTCAAATATATCCGCTAATAAATAGGCGTATTTAAGATACACCATATCATCTAAATCGAGTGGGATATCAAACATTTCGTCATTTCCACGCGTCCAAGCACCATACCATTCAATTTGTATTGGTGTATCATTTGGTAATGGTTCTTTTCGAACGATGGTAATATAGCGATATAATAATCGACTAGGCATATTATATATTGATTCATACTGAACGTCATCTAAATTCGTATCGAGCATATAGCTGGATGAAAGATGATAATCGTATAGATCAGTGGATAATTGGAATGCTTCAGGGTCTTTATTTGATACGGTAAACGTATCATAATCATCATTAAATCATGTTTCATACAACGCAAAGACTAATGCATTGATGATATTTTCACTACATCTGATGAAATTATTTTCCTCATCTTTATACCGTTTAATTAACTCAATCAATGAAAAATGCTGGTTTAATTCTGTTAATACTTTCATTTTTTGTATCTCCTATAATTCAACATCAGCACCATAGACTTGATCTAGGTGTCTGATTAAATACGCGATATCTTTTACCAATACCATGATTTTCTGTTGGTGTTTATATCGTACGTGATCCCTACAATATGCGGGCAATACACGAAATATGGTATGATAAAACTCATCCATTGGTGGATATGCATCTGGCATTTTGTCAGTCAATTCATCTGGGCAACCCCTAAATACGAATCGGAATCGCTCAGGGAACTTATCATTACCAACAATTTGAATCCGCCATTTGTCATCACCATCATCATACATACGGATTTTATGATTACCGTTTTTCATATGTATGATTTCGACTTGTGTACCCTTTGAACAATACCGATGCATAAAATCGATATGACTGTTCGAAGAGGTATCAACTAAACATCGTTTATGATTATTCTTTGGGCTAATCATATACTTGAATAGTATTCTAGTATTCGCCATTAACTCATGACGCAACTCATCTTCTAATGCTAATAATTTAAATAATCTCATTCTAACTCACCTCCTTTACTATTTGAGAATGAAAGTGGATATAACCTCACAGGTTATATCCACGAAATTATTTTAGCATGGTGTCTACGAATTCTTCATCCAGAACAGGTGTGACATTTGTCAATCGTTCTTGATGTTCATGCATATACTTAGCTACTTCATTTATATCTAACTCTTTATTGATATAGAGTGTCCGATGTTCTTTTCGGTTTTGGATTAGTAAGAAATCAGTTAATCCGAAATATACATCTGATAACAGTAGCTTAGTTGTGTTGCCTAACACTGGGTGTGTGACAACGATTTTAGGTACAATCTTATTGATTGATACCCCATCGGTAATCCAAACTTTAAAGGATTGAGAACCTTTTAGTTCAGATTCACTGATGGTATACCCACAATACTCATTATCCGGAGTATAGTGGTATTTGATGATGTTAGTCTGTTCAATATACACATAATCATGAACGTCAACTGGAATGATTTTATTGATATTGAAATTATCCATAACGTCTTGCGTATGTTTTTCTCTCCAATACCAATACCAATTCGTTGGTGATGTGTATAAGAACAACGAACCTTCTTTCGTAGTAAATGTGAAGTCTCTAACCATATCGTTGCTAGCTCCACGGACTACTGAATTACAGGTGAAATGAATCATTTCCTGATTGAATGCAACCACCCAATCACCACTATCAAATGTAGTAGTGTCATCAAATTTACTTATATTGAAATAACCTTTTTTGATACTATAGCGAAAGCGGTTATTCGCATCTTTCGCAAAGTCAATTCTTAGTAAAGCCATATATTGTGCTCCTTTCAAAATTTATAAATCTATGTACTAGTATGTAAGGTTGATACTATATGTTTATGCTTTTACATACTCATATAAAATCCTCTCATCGTTAATGAAATATAATGTTCACGTATCAACCCTATACACTGGTCAAAGGATGAATCTAGTTGGAATTGCATATGGTCCACTAGATTCATCCTTTACTTTTTCTTTCTATACGCTATAATAATATATATTTATAGCTATGGAACGTAGCAAATGGTATGTTGCTTTATTTGCCTTGACAGATATGTAACGTATAATACACATGAAAGGATGTGAATTACTTTGATTACTTTGGATCGAGTTAATCCATTCAAGTATACAAAACAGAAGTTGAAGCTTCCCTATGATGCATCAACACCTGGTTACGAATTTAGATTAGTTATGTTACTATCTGATCACAGAGATTCAATTACACTCTTAAATCAAGATAGTTACAGGGTTGCAACCACATATAAACGCTATTATCGTCCTTATAAAGTACGTCAAAAGTTCTTTGCTAAGATGATACAAACACGGTTGGACCAAACCCAAATGAGTGATATGGCAACATTCTGTAAGAATGAATTGAATATGCTATATCTAGCTAAACCGAATGTCATTAAAAATCGTAATATCGCAATCGATACGAGCGATTTTCATAAGAACTTTATAGCATCGATTGGTAATCGAGGCTATAAACTAGTAGCCAATGCCTATGTGGATAAACTCAAAGAGTTTATCACTCTATCCATGGTGGGTTCTACCCATAAACACAAGTATATCTTAGTGGATGCTACTAACTGGGATATCAGTGGTGTGAATAAAAAAGATGTGGTTAATATGAGTGCTAAACTCATTAACCCATTAAGTATTATCTATTTCTTACTTCGTAAGAACTTCACTGCTTTGAAAGAGTCCTTTAGTGACTATACCTTCCTTATATTTGATGGGGCTATGGGATGGTTTTACTTTAATGCGGCAGATATTGATAAACGGACACACTTAGCATTTGCTAAAGAAGTACGTAAATTTAGAAATGCCTCCGCTATGGTTGATCATATTGATACATTAAATGATGAAGGTGAAGTTCCTGAGAATCAACAAGAAAAAATTCCTGACGAACTTGTGTCAAGTATGCAACAAATTGATGATTTATCTGATGAAATATTGGATACCAAAACAAAAGATGAGTTGCGTAAAGAACTGATTGGTAGTGTCAAGAGTGCTACTAAGGGACCTGTTGATGACGCATTGTTACAACCAGACTCAGTGGATACTGAAGAAGAACCTGATGTTGATATTGATGAAGATATCGATGACGAAGAAGAATTGGATTCACCTCAGTCAGATGAACTTAACGACACATCAGTTGATTTGAATGTCTATGATGACCAAGAGCTAGACGAAGAGATTGCTGCTGCGGCCGTTGAACTAAATTATGATAAGATGGATCGAACAATGGCTAAAAATTCTGCTCGTGAAGCAGAGTTACGTAAACGCCAAAAAGAGATTACCTTAGATGGACTTAAATTAGGTACATTAAAGATTGATATGCCAGATACGGAAATCAAAACGAATAATGTGACTAAAAAGGTCTTTACTACCAATGAGAACGTAAAGGAAATCCGATTTGATAACTTCAATAAATCATATAATGAAAAATTGATGCAAAAAGATATTCTAAACGTATTCAAATCATTAAATGATAAACCGATTCCTGTCTATATCACATCTATCAGTAAAGAAGATACATCGACCGCAATGGATTTGAAAGAAACCTATACGGTTAAGATGGAAGACGCTAATCGAGTACGTCATAGTATTACAGTTGATATTCCTAAAATCTATGATAATAACTACATGTATCTCGGTGGGAATAGAAAACAGTTAGTCAATCAGCTATTACAAAAACCGATTGTAAAGATTAAACCTGATACCGTTCAAATTCGTACAGATTTTAAGAAAGTATTTATGTATCGTCGTGGTGATAATGTATCTCCTAAAATTGAATTATTTAAGAAGATCATTCTATCTCCAGAGAATGCTAAATACTTTAAAGTACGACGTGGTAATGGCACAGCGTTAAATGGTAATACGAAAACAACCATTGAGTACGATTCCATCGCTAAAGATATTTTGGAATTGCAAGTACGTAAATTCCCATTAACCTTACGATTTGACCAAATGACGTACAGTGATCAAGTCAAACATGAATTGATTCCCGCTCCTAAAGATAGTAATGAGCTTAGAATCGGTACCATTGGTTCTAACTTAATTAGTGTCAATGCTGATGGTAATGCTGATGCCAATAGTGCTGATAGTATTATTGATATCTTTGTGGAATATTTCAATGATAAGACGAAAATGGATTTCTGGTCATTAGCCAAAGGTGCTAAACCTGGTAAACAGTTTATGTACACCTATTGTATGATTATGGCTAAGAAAATTCCAACGATTATTTTACTTGGTTACTATGAAGGGTTGACTACCATCTTACGTAGAGCTAATATTGAATTCCGTTTCTCTGACACACAACCTAAAGGTATCGCTAAGAGCGAAGGAATTATTCAATTTTCTGATGGGTATTTGATTTATAAACGAGAACCAATTCAATCCTCTTTATTATTGAATGGGTTAGCTATTTTCGATACAGTAGCTTATAAGTTCTCTGATTTTGATACAAAGGCTCCATATCTTGATATTATCGAATCCCAAACTGGTATGCGTTCTACTGCATCTGGTTATGATTCATTCTATGATAATATGATAGACCCTATCACAAAACAAATCTTAGAACAAATGGGATATCCAACAGACTTCGTAGGTCTATTGATTGCTGCTAATACCTTATTGGCAGATAACTCCTATCATTCTGAAATTGATATGAGTCAATTCCGTGTTCGGAATAACGAAATCATAGCAGCTGTTCTATATAGTGTAGTATCCGAAGCCTATACAAAATATAGACGTACCGCAATGAATAGAAACCCTATGAAGATTTCTATTCCAAAAAATGCTGTCATCAAAGAAATTATGGCATTGAATACCTTGGAAGACTACTCTATCATTAATCCAATTACTGAAAAAGAAAAGCTTCGTTCCATTTCTGCTAAAGGTCACTTTGGTATCAATATGGATAAAGCGTATACGCAAGAGAAACGTAGTTTTGATAAATCGATGACTGGATTAATGGCCATTTCCACATCTCCTGATGCTAACTGTGGTGTAGTACGGGAACTAACGATGGAACCTAAAATTATAGATAGTCGAGGCTTCATTGACGTTGACAAGCCAAATGAGGACATCAATGATGCCAATATGTTCTCCTATGCTGAAGCACTAACACCGTTGGGTGTAACTCGTGATGATAGTATTCGTACAGCTATGGCAACAAAACAATCTAAACATATCATTCCAGTAGCAGATATGAGCCCAGTATTGATTTCTTCTGGTATTGAAAAGACGTTACCATATACCATATCTAAAGATTTTGCTGTTAAGGCAGAAGATAATGGTGTGGTAGAATCATTCGATAAGGCAACTGGAATGATGATTGTTAAATACAATAATGGTAATCATGAAGCAATTAATCTAAACCCAGTTGTGGTTAAGAATGGTGCGGGTGGTTTCTATCTCTCAAATAAACTAGACGCTAAAGTACAAGTGGGAGATAAATTCTCTAAGAATGATATCTTAGCTATTAATGATACTTTCTTTGGTGATAATTTTGATGGACCTAAATTCAACATTGGCACATTGTGTAAAGTAGCCTGCTTATCATCCTTTGGTACATTTGAAGATAGTAAACTAGTCACTGAACAGTTATCTCATCGTTTATCTACTGAGATGGTTATGTGTAAGCATATTACATTAGGACCTAATGCTAACGTAGATCATATTGTTAAGAAAGGTCAATCGATTGAAGTAGGGGATACCTTAATCAATTACGAACAATCGAATTCTGATGATGCGATGAATGAATTACTCTCATCGATCGGTCAAGACTTAGGTGAAGAAATCAAAAACTTAGGTAAATCGAGTTTAAAATCTAAGTATACTGGTGTGATTGAAGATATTCGTATCTATTGTACAGAAGAATTGGATAACCTATCTCCATCCTTACAAGCGATTGTAGGTCCATACTGGAAAGAGATTGGTAAGAAAAAAGCTCTTGTTAAGAAATATAAGATCACTGACCCAACCTATTCTGGTAATACCTTCTATGAAATGGATAAACCAATTACTCCGAATGCTGATGGTAAGGTAAAAGGGTATACGATTGATAAGGGTGTTATTATCGAATTCTATATCAAGTTTAATGACCCAGTGGGTGTTGGTGATAAAGTAGTAGACTTTGCTGCCTTAAAAGGGGTTGTATCAGGTATTATCCCAAAAGGACAAGAACCTCATACAGTCGATTATCCAGATGAAGAAATATCTACCATATTCCCAGCTAACTCGGTATTATCTCGTAAAGTACCTTCTATCTTGATTACTATGTTTGGCAATAAGATGATTGTGGGATTAACCCAACGACTTAAAGAGATTTACTTTGATAAAAAATAAAAAAAAATAAAGGTGTATAGCATTCTCCGCTATACACCTTTATTTCTTATGCTTGAATCAATTGCTCAACGAGTTCGATACTGTATGTGATTTTATGCCAAACCACTTTGTCTTTACTGATTGATACTGCGATTTCACGGTTGTTCAAGTTACCAGTTGTTTTAATGAACCATAACGTAAAACCACGACGATCAGTTGCTGTAAATTCAAGTTCAAATATACCGGTTAATGGGTTCACATTATAATCGGTAATATTCAATTTCGCATCAGGGTCAAAGTCTGGGATAAGTTTAGGAATACATTTGATAATATTACTAAACATTTGATTCTTTAAGAATCCACCAATGTTCAACACTTCTCCTATTTTAAACCCAGTCTTAATACCCGTTTTAGCCATTTCCATCATAAGTTCATTACCTCCCAATCTGTCATGAGATTCTTCTCTTCAGATTCTCTTACGTACTCTGTAAATGTGTCACCGTCCAATAGCCCACTAATCGGGAAGGATTTAATCTTCTTATCCTTAGTCTTTCTAATGAACTTATCTAACTTATCTAATGTTTTAGCTGCCCGATAAGTTAAATCAAAATTAAACGTGTTCAATATAACACGTTCTACGCTATACGTATCATAACCCTTACCACAGGTTGATTTACATAGTTTATCTAGGTAACACAACCAAAAAAGAATGTTGTAATAAGTCATATTGTCGTGGTCATCGAAAAACTTGTATACGTTTTCTCGATTGACCTTTTGAAATACTTCAAGTAACTTCTTACGAAGCTTCTTGTCTTTGTATTTCTTACTTCTGCGTTCATTTAGCTTAAATAGCAAACGATCGCGTTCCAGTGACGAAATTGCCATGACAAAATCTCCTTTTCTAACTAAAAGAATTGTATCGATACACTATTATGATATATATTTGAAAAATGACATAGGAGTGCCCATGTGATCGAGGGGGATCACATGGGCGAATAGGAGATAAAAAATGAAAACAGTCTTTACTTATGGTTGGTTGTGGACAACCATAAGAACAACAGACATTGAAATCCTTTGTTGGTTATTATAAATTACTTATATGTACTCAATACTATATCGAACTATGAAAGACAGTAGTTATCCTCTAAGCTTGGGGATATGACAAAAACCAAACTTAGAGGATATACCATGTTGTTCGAAAGGAATTAGAATAAATAATAGTTGATTGAGTATCCATAACCCTGCAACAGCTTATGGAAATAATATTATTATTATTCTAACAATGTGTTGGTTGTATAATAAATAATTATAAAGGTGGTATGGCACAATATTGTAACGATACTATATGATAAGGAGATTGATATGAAATATTCTGTAGCCTTCTTGGTAGCAAACAATACTATGCTGTGTGATATGGTAGCAGCCCAATTTCAACCGGAATATGCTCATTTAGTATATCCTAAAAAAGAGAATTTCTTACGACCAATTGATGAATTGAATACGATTGTGACAAGCTGGTCCATTGATAGTGAAACCATGTGGGTTCTTAAAAAAGAAGACTTGGATCCAAACGCCATCAATTTGGTCATTGTACCGTTTAGTGCCATCGCATTTACTACACTATTGGAACGTAGCCGTGAAGACCATGACATTTCATATACGATTATTGCCGTAAAAGAAAATGTGGGTACACAAGTGGGTGGCTATGAGCTATTTGATATGATAGTCGATACCAAATATCATATTGAAACAGACCTATTGGATGAATATCTAAGTGCACCAGGTTGTATGTTTACCGACAAACGATTTGATATTATTAAAACGATTTATGATGATGATAAAGTATATAATATGAGTCGATATATTGATTATTTGCTACCAAAGAAACAAGTAAAGATGTATAGGGAATAACCCTATACATCTTTCTTTTTAAATTCCTAACTTATCTTTTAAGAATTCAGCATTTTTCATTAGAAAATCTTCACTTAAACTTCTAGTTTTTACAACCGCTAGAATATCGAGTTTATCTAGGAATCCTTGGTACACTAATTCATTGAGTAGTTCATTGTGACTGGCAAGTTTCCAATCAATGTATTGACCATACTCCGCAGCATACTCCAAGTCAAAGTCTTGATAACGAGATACCGCTTTCCAGAACTCCTTAGCTTGACTCTCAGAAGGATTTACACGATAGATTTCAGATAAAATGACTAGTAATTGTAATTCTAATTGCTGTTTATTCAATAGAATATTCCATACCATATGATCTCTATAGTTATAGATTACATTGGGTGATGTAATTTTACCATTGATACAGATATTAACCCAAGAGATTTTATCTTTGAAAAAATCAATGGTATCAATAGAGATGAATGGATTAGTTGAGTAGAGTTTCCAGTTAATATCATCTTCATGTCTCAATAGAAAACGAATTGACATGTTTTGGTATAGACTCACTTCATCCTTATCTAATTCATCCCAATGTTCATCCATATACTTCTCAGATAACAATTGGATTGGTTTTTCATTATTAACTTCTGTTAGATTTACTTTCATGGGATTCTCCTTATATTATTTGATTGGTTGTTTACCGCCCATAATAATACCTTTAGCTTCATCTTCATCAGTTAATGCGTTGATTTGTAATGCATAACCACGCATATCCATAGACCCTTTAAAGTATTTTTCTTGCAATTGACGAACAAACCGACGAACCTTAGACCCATTTCCGTCAATATATTGATCATACATCTTCTTAGCGATTTCATAATCGCGTTGTACCAACTTTCTAGTTGTTGGAGGTGTATTAGGGTCGTTAGCTAATTTAAGCAAGTCGTTCAATTGGCGTTTAAACCGTGCTTGATTTTCTGGGTGAACATCAACATGGTATGCAAGAATCATTGGGAATGTGGATAATAAATAATTCATAGTACCAACTAATTTTTTGGAGCCACCAGAAGTTAATGTTTCAGCATCTTCGAATTTAGACATACCAGAAATCAAGTCTGGTCCGAAGCCATATGCAGTTGCAAAGCTATCAGCATATACTTCACTACCAATACCTTCCCAATCAGCTTTTTTGAATTTATTCATCAACCATGTAATTGGTGCAATCATTGCTAATCCACAGATATTAAGAAGGCTAGTAATTGGTATATATCTGAATACTTGCATTATTCTATCATTCAAGCGATCAATCCATGTACCACCATGTCGTTCTGCACCACCATTCAAAATATCAATTTCAGCTTTGACGCTACCCGTAACATCATCAATCGCTTTATCATGTTCTCTAGCTATAGCTTCAGTTTCTTCTACAATAGCTTGACCTACGTAATCGGCGAACCATGCTTTTTCAGCCATTTCAAAGTTATGACCAATTTCATGGAGAATAACCGCCATGATTTCAGAACCACTCATGATAGCAAACAATTGAGAATATACAACAACGAATGCTACATATTGTTTATTTTTATCAATAAAGCGTTTACCGTGTTTAGTAGGTAAGTCTGGCAATTTAGCTAATGTTCTACGACTAAATTTAGATCTAACCAATGTAAACGCATTGGCATCTTTTGTAGAATAGATAGCTAAATCCATCTTAGCGAAATTAAATTCTTTTTCTAACAACTTAGCCACTTTAGCAATTCGTGGATCTTTGTTAATATTCATTTTATAGGCGGCTTGAATCTTAGGAATGTTACCTGCACCTTCACCAGCAGTTCTAGCAACATCGGCAATGATACTATCTAACAATGCTGTTGCATTGATAAGGTTAGTGGTTTTACCAACATACCCTTCTTCAACAGGTTCTAATTTAGCAGATAATCGTTCAGTTACTGCTTCCGCTACTGTATCATCATAATAACGACTAATAAATTCATTCATTTTCATTACCTACGTTTCTTTTAACTAAGCTCACATCGTATAATAGTTTATTTGATATCGTATATTTGATATCTTTCGCATAGAAATCCTCAATCCCATCAATTGATTTAATGAATTGATTAGTTAATCTACACATAATAACACGTTCCCACTCTATACTAGGTAATGGGAAAGTGTATCGACCCAAGAAACCTAAATCAATACCAGGAGCGACTGATAGGAAATAGATTAAGCATGGTGAGTTAATAATACTCGATAGACCAACTCTACCGATAATTTGACCTTTTTTAACTTGGTCGCCTACTTTGAGTTTAGAGGAATATTTCTTTAAGTTACAATAATTGGAACGAATGACTTCATTGTGCTTAATAGAAATATAATTACCTCTATAGTCATTAGGATTGTGAGCTAAACGGCTCAAGAAGTTCGTATTACGATACACTCGATCTTCATATGAATCCATATCAATGGATTCTACCACACCATCCGCTGTTGCACGAACAGGGTGATTGAATAAGATATATTCATAGGGTGATATAATAACATGGGATGTATCGGTAAACGAATTGATTCGTTTATCTCGTAATTGGGTAAATCCTTTAAAGTTCAATGGTTGTACACCATAGAACTGGATACCACTGAGATATTCTGCAAATGCAGATAATGTTAAATATGACAGTTTAGACCTAGCTAATACATAGGAAGCTAATCCTGTCATAAGCTGGAATTGACTATAGTATTTCGAAGCTTGTGGGTTAACAGACAATAAATGGAATTCAGGCTCTCTGAATCCCCATATTGGTAACGACATATTCTTCGGGATTACTTGCATCAATTCCGATACAGTATTAATTATATTCATTATAAAAACCTCTCTTACTATAAGATCAATCCATTACTTGTTTGTGGAGTTATTTAGGAGCTTATAAACAGTAAAATAACCAAGAAAAACTAACTATGTAAAACCGGAGGTTATATATGATTACTAGCGTAATTCTAGCAAATATATATCCCAAAGTAGAGCAAGCCTTCACTAGTAAAGAGACCCAACGTAAATTTTCAGCGATTGTTGCATCCTATGTGGATCGCAATGTCAATCGCCTTTCTACCGCTGGTCCTAGTAAACGTACTCTATTTTCAGATATGGAACGGAATAAGGTATATGACCTTATTGATTTCGATCCAAAAATATGTAAAGCGATTGTTAAGCAATCGAATTATATTAAAGCTAGTTGGAAAATCGTTAATGACCCATTTAATTTAGTAATGATGATGATTCTTCGTTATGCTAAGTTGAATAAATTAGACCAAATTAACCAATTAGCCGTTACCTATCTAACCTTATCTATGTATCCATCATTACATTACAAGTACTTTAAATTTGAACCAAATGAAGCAATTATGCAATATACTATTAATAATCTATCAAATAAGTTCAAAGTTAAGCAGGTAGGGAATATTCTACAAGCATTGGTTGATACAACTGCATTAGCTGATAAAACGTATGATAAAAATATCCGTCATGCTAATGATAAGGAATTGACAGATTATATCAATGCCTATAAAACTAGATTAAACTCATTGATTAAGAAGATTCGTGATGCGTTTGAGAAAGATTATCGTAGTGGTAATTATATGAACACAGAGCGAGATAATGAAGATGAGAACGATTTCAAAACATCGGATAGTAATTCATTACTGATTCAACGCATCGTTGATCAAGTGGTATTGAAACTATCTGTGAATGGACCAGATAGTCGCATAGTTGATATTTCAGCTAAGATGAATCAAGTGTCTGTTAATGAAACTAGAAACACACTCAACCAATTAACGCAAAATAAAGATGAAAGTGTAAATATTCGAGCATTGTGTGAGTCTATATTGTATCTATATTTATTTAATGGTGAAAATCATGTCAATGACTTAAATGGTAGTAAATTCTTAACATTCTGCTTAGCGGTATATAAGAAATCCAATACCAATGATGAAAATGTCATCAAGGTTAAAAGTATTTTAGATACATGGATTGAGAAATATTCTGAAACATACAGAAAAACACAACGTGTTGCTACACTCAATAACTTTAGACGAGCACTATACACATTCTTCGTATTTACATTACAACGCACCAAGTAAGATAGAAGGGAGATATGCATTAGCCTATCTCTCTTTTATTTATATATTATTTATACGATAAAGGTTTTCATGAGACCTTTTTGTATTCTTTTATTTTTAAGGAGGACTATATAATGCATTATTCCTTTACTCGCAAAGAGCTCGAATTAAAACGAGCTGACATCGTTCCTGTTCGTGATATGGTATGTGTTGGAAAAACATATGCCCCTGACCATATTACTCAATATATGGCTATGGATTTATCAGATTCGGAACAAGACACTGTTCTATTAGTTATCGAAGACATCGATAAAGAAACAGGACGTTGTACAAATCGCACATCTCAAAAGTTAGAAGATGTTGCTATTGCTTCTGTTGATAAGACAACTGGTACTGAATACTATTTATTCAACGTAACAAACTTCACTGCAGAAGAACTTGATGAATCTCGTCAATTACGATTTAGTGCGTATGATGGTCGTGGTAATCAACATATTCGAATGGATATTCTACCAGATGAACCAGAAACACCAATGGATGGCGGTGATGGTATATCCATTACAGTTGACCAAGAAGGTAATCGCGAGATTCGTGTAGAAGAACCAGAAGTCGAAATCCCAACTAATGAGTTTGATGACGATGAGTTTACACCAGAAGAAAAAGTATGGGAAACTACTGAATCTAATGAATCTGAAACCTCTACTGTGAACACAATTGAAGATGATAAGAAAATTACTGCTAAAGTAGAAGAACAATTAAAATCTTCAGCATACCAACCACGTTCATTGGTGGATTTAGAAGAGGAAGAAAATTCTAAAGAACAAAAACAATCTGTTGTTGAACAACCAAAAAGAAATCGAATTGACCCTAAGAACATTCGATTCGAACGTAATGACAAACGTGAAGAACCACAAAAGGTGAATAAGATTCATTACAATAACAAAGGTAAACAACAACCAAAAGAACGTAATAATCAACAACGTCCACGTCAAGACAAACCACAACAGCAATCCATTTTCCGCTCTGGTGAACGGAGAAACCCAATGATTGACAGTGATGCCAATAATGAAATGGGTGAAATTTTCAATAACATCTTACGGAATCGATAAGATGTTGTGGTAATAGAGGCGGTGTATTCCGCCTCTATTTTTTTTTTATCATCGGAGGGAACCATGAGCACAGAAACCTATTTAGATATCCTTGAGGTCGATAATTTAATGATGACACTCCCATTAGATCCAATGCGAGCATTCATTCAAGAGATGGGACCCGCATCATATAAGGAGTGGGTTGATTTTATGATGTTAAAATTCTTATGTTTAGAATACAATGTAACATCGGATCAACTTAGACCAGAGTATTTATCCTTAGATACACAGGATAAAATGAAGGGTAAGTTAATATCCTATTTAAAAGCTTCCTATGGACTCGATCAATCAGACATTAACCAACTACGATTGGTTGATAGTCTTATCACATATTGTGTTGAGACATTATTCCCAGAATTAATGGACTCAACTGGTATATTCAAGGATTCCACTATTTTAATTGGTGGTCGTAGAATGACATACTCGCAAACACTTCAGTTCTTACATGACGCTAAAGTTCCTGAAGAGGTCGTAGAGTAATAATTCCTTTCTTCGACATAGCTATAATCGCATACTAAGAAAAGGTGGTGATTACCCAATGGCTATTACTAAGGAGAAACGTAAAGAAATGGAAGATTTAATCTATAAATTCTTTGCGACAATCGATCCAAGTAAAGTCAATGCAGAGAACTATAAGTCATTCTTTGGTAAAATGAGTGACATCCAGTTCGATACATTTTTTAAGAAACTCTTCATGTCGAAGAGTCCCTATCTACCACTCGATGTTGTTATTTTCGAGCGGGATTTAGATATGGCTAATATCGAGAAAGCTTCTAAATTGCTCGATATTCCATTATATGAATACGTCATATTACCATTCTTTAGCGAGGATAAATCAAACCCTATTGTCACACCGTACAAAGTACCAGTTGGGTATATTCATGAAAAACGTGTACAACAAACAGCACGTAAAAAGAATACAACATCAATTGATATTACGGCACGTGATACGAAAACAGGTCAGGTTATCAATGAAGATAAAAATGGTCGTCAAGCCATTGAAGAAAATTATTGTCTTATGACCTATGGGGCATCCAATGCTGTTAAAGAATTTATGTCATTCCGTGCGGATGATATGGTTATGAAAGAAGAAGCCTATAGTCAAATTAGACGTAAAGGGTATTTATCGATGGAAGAATTAAGTGATAACGTTGAAAATAAAGTTGCCTTAAACACATTCGATGTATATACCATTTCCATGGGATTGAAAACCAATCTCGTTACAGAAGGTTACCTTCTAAAGGGAACACTTAAATAATACTTTTTTCTAGTAAGGAGTGACTCTTATGCCAGAAAAAGACACAGAAATGTGCATTGTTACAGAAATCGGTACATTCGGTAGCATGTCGATCCCAGATCCAACAGCTACTCCTGTGACTGAACTCTTTAACACAACTAAAGACGAAAGTCTTAAAAAATATTTAAAAGAAAATATGATGAATACAGACGGAGGTAAAGACTAATGAGTTTTGTTTCTCATCAAGCTCCTAATGGTTTGGAATACTTCATCGAAGCAGACCAAGCTAAAGGTTTAACTGTACTTGTACCTAGTAAAGGTATTTTTAAATTAGATGCAGCGGCCGCTAAAAAATTGGTAAACTTCCCTTATCAATTCGAATTCTTAGCAGCGTTATCTTCTTACCGTAAAGCAGCTAATGGTGCTGGTAAACCAGTTCATACTCATATTCAAAATGATACAGATAAAACTATCTCTGTATTCGACTTCTTGATTATGGATGCTGCTGGTCAAAACGTAGCCGCTAATGTTAAAGTGGTTAACACTGAAAATGCAGAAGTAACTTCTGAAATTGAAGTAACTCCTAAAACTATGAGTGCCATCGTATATGAATTGGCTAAAGCGGGTATCAAATCCACTGTAAAACAATACGCTGGTGTATTATCTGTTGATACTCTTCCTTCTGAAACAGCATTCAGCAAATCCGCATTCTACCATGTAAAAGAAGATGGTAAAGTGTATAAATTGAATGATGCTGAAGATGGTTTTGAAGAAGTAACAGATCCAATTGTTGAAGTAGAAGAACTTCCAGCAACTGAAATCACTGCTAAACAAAACGTATTGTACTTCTTGAACCACCCAACTAATAAAGCTGACCGTGGTTTCTTCGAATATAATGGTACATCTTTCATTAAAGCTGACTATGTTGGCGTAAAAGAAATTGCTCGTTTACCTAAAGAAGAAGATATCGAAGATCATTTGATCTATGTGGTCACTAAAGATATCAAACAAAAAGACAAACCAGAAGTAAAAGCTGGTACAATCTATGTTGGTAAAGAACAAGCATTGGAAGAAAAAACACTTAAAATCGAAGAAGTATCTGAATTGCCTAACTTGGTAGTGGCTAAAGAAGGTACTATCTATGGTGTTAACGGTGTATACCGTAAATTTACTTCCGGCGAATTCGGTCCTATCGTTGCTAAAGCTGTTGTTGCATTAGATGTTAAACCAGACTTCGCTAAAGTTGGTCTAACTGTAAATCCTGACATGATTTATGTATTGAATAAACAAGTAGACTCCACTCATTTAGTTGGTTCCAAATGGGTATTCGATACAACAACAAAAGCTTTCAAAGCATATGACCCAGAAGAAGTTGCTCCAGTAGCACCTGGTGTAGGTGGATAATAAAATTTTATAATCGGAGTAACTAATAGTTAGGGACTTTCTATCTTTAACAAGGGGATGGATTTCCTGAACTACTCCTACTGGACCTAATCCAGAAACACACGTTAATAAGAGATACAACCGTTTGGTTGTATCTCTTATTTTCTTTTTTTAGATTAGAATGTCATTAACATCGATTTCAGAAATTTTAACAGAACTATCATGGAATGTTTTCATTAATAGTTTTAGTAAACTTGAACCGATGGCAGACGTTGACATCCCGATGTTCTCAATACCTAGGCGATAATATAAATCACCAGCACATTTAGAACACAATTTATCTCCTACGCAATATAGAGGAGACCGTAAGTTAACTACCTTACCAATGTATGATTTAATATTAGAGTTATCTAACATTATCAGTTTATTACCTTCTACAATGTATCTATACATTAGTTTCTGATAGTTCTTTTTAGTAATTAGCGTTTTTCGATACGCCTTCGTACCACAGTCCGAACCACGTTTATCTAACACGGCGGATTGGTAAGCAGCAAAGAATTTTTTAGTAGCATAACCTGCCACGGCTGTACCGATGGCTTTAGGATAGGCACCATTGACTACCTCTGTACCATAGGAAGGAACATCATCCTTCTCTAACCCTTCCATATAGGAACGTTTAATGATTTGGTAGCCACCAGTGTTTGGGTTATATACAGGACCTCGAGTTAAGAAAAGGTTTTTATAGTTATTTTCAAAACTACCACGAGCACCTGATGTATATAACGTCAAACCAATGTCATCCTTTAATTCTTCTTTGGTCATATCGATAAGCTGTTTTTCTATTTTATTAGCAACAACAGCATCACCTTTAGCTAACGCTTCTTTATTTTCTTCATATAGTTTATCACGAATTTTCATAACTTTGGCAAGATTTTTCGTCGTACCTTCAGTGAATGATGGTGCTACGTTTGTGTGAATGGTATTACCTAACCATTGTAATCGATTGAAGTACTGACACATATCTTCAGCTGTGATATGTCCATCAAGAAGAGCTTTTGATAATTCATCACTTTCAATACTACCTAGTTTACCATTGGTGATTGGTTCGGCAATATACCCTAACACTTTTTGAATATTCGGGATAGCTTCATATAAATATTTATTAACGAGTAATTGACCAACATTAGTTTCTACTTTAGTTGTATTCACATACTCATTTGGTTTAAGTGTAAACTTATCTTGGAAGTTAAACTTAGGCTCAGTCATCTTTTTCATAACTGGATCATAATGACGAGAACAATTTTCATCAAACCATTGTTTGGTCAATTGATCTGGCTTTAATGATAAAAGATAGGTTTTATTAGTCTCTGTAATCATATAATTCACCTATTTTCTCATATACAAATATTGGTCATCATCTTTATATGACGTCCAACCATCACTTTTATATAGTGATATAGCAGCACTGTTTGTTTTATCAATTGTGAGTTGACTACAACCATGCTTAGTGGTAGCAATCTTTAATAGTTGACGGGCTACTCCCATTCTACGATAATCATCATGTACCCATAATGCTTGTAAACCATGTGTGGATTGTTGTACATTAACAACCCCAACCAGTTCACCTTCATAGTATAGTACTGTACCTTGATGATCATCATCTACCTTAATCTTATTGATGAAGTCATTCACGGATTTATACTCCTTGATGAATGCTTTATCAATTGCTTTTGGTTTAAATAGGTAGCGTGGACAAGTAGCCTCAGTTACTTTTTTGGGTCGTAATATTTAGCTACAGCTTCATTGAAATATTTTACCACTAATTCTAATAGATGATTACATAGCGTTTCGTATTTTTTGTAAACTACTTTAACAATCGCTTCGATTTCATCTACATGTTTCAAAACAGGATGCCATTCTTTTGGGATTTTGTCATAGTGTCTATCGATGACTATATTATCTGCAGTGTTTTTATCCATACCATCTTCCACTAATAATCTGATAATACTGGACTCAACGAGTTCAGATGTACCAGCTTCTCGTAGGGATTCGGATAGAACCGCATCAATTGTTAACATGGCATCCTTAGGGCCAGTGTAACTATATTGATTACGTTGTTTCAATACTTCAACCAACGGCACTTTTCGCAATCGACTACCGCCATCGAAAATTTCTTTATCAAAGAACTTCTCAAGTTCAGGGATAGTAATTTTAGCCTTTTTAAGACACGCTATTGCTTTCTTAGCATTACGTTCTTTAATAGCATCTCTAACATCATGGAGAGGATATACGAATCGTCTATCAAAATGATCATCGATTGTATCACCATAATCTTCATGGAATTTAACGAAGTCTACTTCGTCTTGGATATCTTTAGATAAGATAACCTTTAGTTTATAGGTATCCGTTTTAAATAACTTATGTATTTTATCTACGATTCCCATTATACTAACTCCTTTATAGAATAGAAAAAGCGGATATAAGAAATTAATCTTATATCCGCAATAGTTGTGATTAGTTAGTGTAAATACGGTATGTGAAGTTAATTTCTTTAGTGTTTGTCAATGGTTCATTATCCAAATTCAATTTGGAGAACATTTTTACGTTTACATAGTCGAATTTACCAGGAGCAATTTCCACACGTTTACCTGTGAAAAGTGCGATAGTGTTGATACGAGATAATTGGATATTACCATTTACGTCGAACCATTCACGAACGTCTTTTTTAGTGAGTTTCAAATGCATTTCTACGAAAGCTTCGATAAGATCACGACGAGACGTATTATGAACATCAGATTCTACTTCAGAACCATCTTCGCCTTCTTCACCATCTTTCCACAATACTTTGATTTGTGGAATTTGTTCAAAGCCTTTAAGATAGTATGCAAATAACCCATCGGAATGACGTTCTTCCATCATATGATATTTAGCAGCATCATCACCACTCAATGGAGTTTGTACGACACGGAATGGAATCATTTCATCACGTTGACCATTTTGACCAACTTCACGTTCATAGAAGTTGACTGGACGGATAGAACCAAATGCATCGCCAGAACCACCGATACCAACACCCCAAAGGCATACAATATCGTCTTGTGTTAATGGATTAGGGTCAACACCTACGTTGGAGTTAATATCCATAATTTCATTGATAGTGGCTACTTGCAATGGAGAGCGGATACCCCACATTTTTTCCATTACTGTAATGGCACCACCAAGTACTGTTTCATTGTGCTCATTAGTAAACAACACATTGCCGAATTCATCAGTTGCACTGATTTCTGTACGGAATGTAGTGTGTCGTTTTTCTTTAGGAGCAGAGAACTGTTCTTTCAAAACATCAACTGTACCGATACGATCGGAGAGTTTTTTGTTAACAATATTACTCATTACTGAATTCTCCTTTTACTAGTTAACTATAGTGTTTCTTAATCGTGTGTTTAAACTGTATATTGTCTTTAGATACTAGTTGTTTACCAGTACCTGTTACTTTAGTTGCAGTACCTAATGAACTCTTCAAAGGAGCTTCTGTAATAGGATACACACTGTTGTCAATAATAGATTCTACTGTATTGTTTTTTGGGTTAAATCTT
>ENA-OWLZ01000090-OWLZ01000090.1-metagenome-genome-assembly--contig:-NODE-90-length-24419-cov-10.376991_pt1 | contig 24419 bp, 44 predicted proteins | sample MGYA00245341_ERZ651117 | MGnify/ENA primary metagenome ERZ651117 (study PRJEB26857, sample SAMEA4031763) | metagenome | biome: human; feature: oral; material: saliva | place: Philippines | collected 2014... | reverse complement strand
AATAAGAATAAAGACCTATAGAGCTGGGAGCTCTAATACCAATTTTATCGACTCTCGTTTGTCGGCGCTGGCAGTCAGACCAGAAATATATCCCTATTTATTGAGACACAGTACCTTTCAAAAATTCTGATAATAATGTTGTCATTATCATCATCCTCTCTGCCTACAAGGATTTCAAAAGAGGTAGGCAAGGATATTATAACACTAGTTTCACAAATAGGGAATATTTATTTTTAAAAAAGGAGGTGCAAGGATGAGTCATAAAGACTTTGAAATATATGGTGTTTACCCACAATTCACAGTGAATCCAAAAGAAAGAGAATTAAAAATTGCCAAGGTTAAAAGAATGAGAAAAGCACACTCGCAAATATCGAATGTGCTGAACAGAAGCGGATTAACTTATAGAGAAATCAAAAGACTATTTGATGTCATTTTAAATGAAGCCGATTCTTTTTTACAAAGTAAGAAAGTTACTTTTAAAGTTCAAAAGTAGATAGAGGGTCATATTCATGATCTAACTTATAAAGAGGTGAAAGAAATGCACCATTACATGACATTTTACGAAGAAGATGGAATCAAGTACGCAGAGGCTTGGTTGCAAATTAATTTTCTAAGTTGGTGTTTTTGCTTCTGGAAAATTAAAAAGGCCATCTCGTAAGAGGGTTACAACAATATGAAAATGAGTGAACGGAGGAAGTTTGATGGAAACAAATGTAAAAATCAACATTTCTAATTTAGAAGAAATTAAAGAACTAATTGATAAGCTCTCTAAATCTGACATAAGAGTTGAACCGGTAAATAAAAAAGAAGCAGATGTCAAAGTGATAGATATCAATGAGCCAATAAATGTATTTGAAGCAGTAGATTTCTTTATCATTTGGCAGATAAAGGAAATTGCAAAAGGACGGATTGATGTATATAGCAACCACACAGAAGCCCTAGCCAAACTGGTAGAGGCTAGAGCTAAATTGAATGAGTGTCAGTAATTAATCTTTTGCTTTTTCTTAGGCTTGTCTGGTTCTAGTTTATATTTTTTGATACGAGATAGAGCATCAAAATATAAATCCACAAGCTCTTCTGGAGATGAAACAGTAGGATGGCTTATTTCCAAATAAAGCAAAGTTAATTTCTCAGCTAATTCAGTATTCACATAAAACACCCCCTTTCCCTAATTCCGATTATAGAACTGAAAGAAGGTTACAACAATATGAAAATGACGGAAATAACAGATGAAATTATGAAAAGAATGGTTACTAAACAAGTTATAAAAGAAAATCAAGAACTAGCTAACGGAGTAGGATGTTTAAGTCTTCTAGCATTTGTTTTCTTAGTAATAGCTATTGTTTTCTTCAATAAAATCGCATTAACAATAGCAATCATCTTATCAGGATTATCTTGGATCATTTTATGGACTTTTAAACAAAAGATTAAAAGAAAAATTCAAGAGTATGAATGGGTTAAAACGAGAGGAGAAGAGCAGTGAATTTATTAAGCGCAGATTTCGAAACAACGTTGAATTCGAAGGTTGTTGAAATCGTAGCTAACGCTATGGAACGATTGCCAACGAATAACACTCAACAAAGATACTTAAACAAGAAACAGGCAAAAGCCTATATCGGAGGAATCGACGATAGAGATTTCGATGAGTGTGTATCGATGGGGTTGAAACAAATCGTAATTAAGAGACCAAGCGGAAGCGCAACAATTCGATACGATGCCAGGGATTTAGATGAGTTCATGGCTAAATACAAAATTTAAGGAGGACAACATGACACGCACCGAGTCTAGAAAAATGAAGAGAAAAGAGTTCAATAGAAACTTTATTAAGCAGTATTTAAAATTTCTTAGCTATGTAGGATTAGCACTTATTGGTGTAATTGCATTTATGCATTTATGGGTGGGTGCAGCAAATCAAAATTACAACCGTTTAGAACAAATTAGAAAGAATGATCCATTTTATGTTAAGTCTAATTGAAAATATGTTTGATGATACTGAATTTGATGTAATGGTTGGAAGTGAACTAAGAGGGGAAATAAGATTCGTCGATGGAAAGTATCGTTTGGTTGTATTTCTTGGAAATTACAAAAGCAGCAGTATCCATTCAACATTAGAGGATGCATACGATACCGCAAGAGAGCTGCTTGATAAATAATGATATGAAAGGGGTGGTTAAATTGGACTTTAAAATTATTATCGGAGAAAAAATAAGGGAAATAAGAAAAGCAAAAAGATTAACACAAGAGCAATTTGGGAAATTGTTAGGTGTCAGCAAAAGAACTGTTATTCTATGGGAAAAAGGGAAATCATTACCAAATAAAGAACGGATTAAACAAATTGCAATTTCAGAAGGAATATCAGTAAGAGAATTATTAGGCCATAATTCATTAGAACAATACAGTACAAACGAATTAATTGAAGAATTGAAAAAAAGAGTATTAAAAAAAGACGACTTATAAAAGCCGTCATACAAAAATTTCTACATTGATTATAACATAACACATCACTGTAGACAACACATTCTCAGAAAAGGAGCGAGGAAAGTGGCACGACCTCAAAAGAACGGACTCGACTACTTCCCTCTTAACGTTGACATCTTTGAAGATGAGAAAATCGAAGCAATAGCTGGAGAGTTTGGAATAAAAGGAGAATTATTAGTAATCAAACTGTTATGCGCGGTATATCGGAAAGGATACTACGTTGTATGGAATGATTTACTAAAAATGCAACTTCTAAAAAGAATTCCAGGGGCCAGCAAAGAATTACTAGACCAGGTTGTGAATCGCTTGGTTGCGTGGGGGATGTTTGATAAAACCCTGTTCAACTCGGATATGGTACTAACCTCAGTCAGAATTCAAGAAACTTTCAAAGAAGCAACCAAAAGAAGAAAAGAAGTAGAAATGAATGATTATTGTTTACTTAATGTAGACATTAATCCACAAGTAGATGATGTTAATGTAGACATTAATCCACAAAGTAAAGAAAAGGAAAGTAAAGAAAATAATAATAACCAAAACAGAGCTAGTGGAGGCAGCAAAAAAGCTCTTCAAGAGGATTTTGACAAACTTTGGAAATTGTATCCTAGAAAAGAAAGAAAAAACGATGCGTTCAAAGCATACGTTAAAGCGATAAAGTCAGGAGTATCTAACAAAACAATTTGTAACGGTATTGTCAATTATAAAAAGCATATTGTAGCTAACAAAATTGAACCTAGATTCATTAAACAAGGAGGAACTTGGTTCAATCAAGAATGTTGGAACGATGAATATGCAATACCTCAACAAACTAATACTACTAAGCAACAATCTGTAGTTGAAAAAATGAAAATGATATATGGCGAGGATTGGAATGGTGTAGATGAATAATTACGAGTTAGAAAAATCAATTATATCTGCAATCCTACAAGATTTCGATAAAGCTCAATCAACGTATCTGCAAGCCGAATGGTTCACAGATTCAAATTTTAAAACGATCTTTGAAATTTTGAATAATTACGGTAGTCGCTTAGACGGATTGATGGAGCTGTTCGCTAAAGTCAGAGCCGAATTAAAGGGTAATTCGATTGGATATGAGTATCTACTAGCACTACAGAAAGAGAACGCAACAACATCCGGATTAGATTACCTGGCTAATCAACTACATCGTGAGTATTTGAGAGCAAAACTCGAAAAGGTTAAAGCCGAACACACAGTATTTCCAACAAAGCAATTAGAAACGGAAATGCTTGAATTATTAATTGCGATTTCTAAGTTATCAAGAAAGAAGAATATCGGAGACTTATCAGAAACGTTTGAACAATTCGAGTATGAACTTGAACACGATATCGAAGACGGAATTAAGACATTCAGCGGATTGGATGCAGCACTCGGAGGCGGAATTGGTCCAGGAATGTTAGTGACGGTTGGAGCTAGACCTTCAGTCGGAAAGAGTGCCTGGACAATCAATCTAATCGATAGAGCACTGCAGAGAAACGAAGGATTAAGAGTAGACCTGTTCAGCCTTGAAATGAGCAAGAAGGAAGTGTTCTCACGATTCGTCGCAAAGATGACTACTTTGAATACGTACTATCTGCGAAAGATGAACAGAATGCTCAAGCCTGGAGATAAAGAGTTAGTAAGAGCAACTATAGAGTATTTCAAACAGAAAGACTTGAAAATATACGATACTGTTTCTGAACTCAATCACATCCTAGGCATTATCAAAGCACGAGCTGCAGGACAAGCACCAGGTAAATATTTAGCAGTCATCGATTATGTAGGACTTATCAAAGTCAATAACAATCGCGACAGAAGGCTTCAGATTGAGCAGATTACAAGAGAACTGAAGAACCTTGCTAATGAACATCAAGTGCCAATCGTTATCTTATCGCAGTTATCTCGTGGAGTTGAACAGCGCCAGGACAAATCACCAATTTTGAGTGATTTAAGAGAGTCAGGCTCAATCGAGCAAGATTCAAATGTCGTTGGATTCTTAAGCAACGAAGAAACGGAAGCCAATCACGAAGGCTATCAACGAGTGAAGTTCTCTATCAAGAAGAATCGTGAAGGCGATTTGATGGATTCAACATTCAAGTTCTATAAGGCTCAAATGAATTTTGTGGAGGAGTTTGAACGTAGATGAATGCAAGAGAATTTGAAAACATTATGCAATCGGAAGGATTGAAAACAACTCGAGCAGTAATGATTATGTTGCAAGAAGCAAAACAATGTCAGAAGAATATTAAAGCAATGAGCATGTATAAACATCTTCCGTATGCAGCAGAATACATTGAAAAACAAAAGGAACAAAAAGACAAGGCTATATGGCAAGCGCTGGAAGTTGCTGAACTAGAAAAAATGTATGGATTTAGATTAGTTGAGGATAGAGATGATGTAATTATGGCCACTTACCAAGTATCAGAGCCACATAGTGAAGTAATGAAGAAAATCAGAAGCCATATTGAAATCATGGCGGAATTGGAGAAAGAGTATGGCATTTGTGATTAAAAACAGCAATATGTATTTTAAACAAATTATAGACCATAGCAGCATATCCGGATATTTGGACAGAAAACATCCAGTTAAAACATTTGAATTCAAATCAAGCCGAAGTGAAGCGATGAGATTCAAAAAGTACGGTGAAGCTAGAAAGTACATGAAGGAGAATGGATTAAACGGAAACATCATTGAAATAACCGTTTCAAAACCATTTCAAATTAACAAGATGGAAAAGAATATCGGGCCTAATAGGTTAGATGCTTGGTACGATTCAGTATTGATGAAGACTAGGGAAGATATCGAAAAGATGATTGCAGGTTCTGAGAACAATTTCAACCACATGGCTAAAGATATATTGAAAATCAGAACTACAACGTTAAATCAATTCTTACGTAATCCATACGAAATTGGTTGGAGCACACGTAAGAAAATCATGGACAGATTAGAAGAATATTTTGAAGGAGTGGGCATTAAATGAATTTAAATGATCCAATTAAAAAAAGACGAATCGAACGCGAAGAGTTAATCCGATTAGTTCAAAACTGGTTTGTAGAACGCGGATTGGACACGCTGGACGGAAGTGGACAGCTAATCAAACTACAGGAAGAAGTTGACGAATTAAAGGAAGCTTATATCCATGTTAATCGCGATGAAGAGATTGACGCGGTTGGAGATATCACTGTAGTGCTAATCGGATATTGCATGCAGCGCAATCTTGATTTCATGGAGTGCTTAGAAAGTGCTTATCACGAGATTAAGGACCGTAAAGGTAAAGTTATCAATGGTGTGTTTGTGAAAGAGGTGCAGTAATGGATTTTGTGAACGTGAGCGGTTTTAGAACTCCTGACTTACTGGAAAAATCGAAAATCAAAGAGGCAGTCAAACATCCAAAGCATTACCAAGGTATTAACGGATTAGAAGTGTTCACCGTGATGGAAAATTTCATTCCAAAATACGAGGACTCATTCGATGGCTATATTGCAGGTAACGTTTTGAAGTATGTGCTGCGCGCACCAAGCAAAGGAAAAATGCTCGAGGATCTAAAAAAGGCAAAGGAACATTTGGACTTGTTAATTGAAAGGTTAGAGGATTAATCATGAAAGAGAAAGCACCACTTGATAAATTAAAAGACGATGTGCATTACTTAATCGTTGCGCACTGTAAGTATAAGGACATGTCAATGTATGACAGAGCTTTGAAACAATTCCAAGAAGATATCAATTATGGACAACTCGAAGAAATGAGCTATGATGAACGATTCGCTTTCTTACTTGGATTTGAAGCATCTTTGAAGGCGATAGACAATGCAATCAAATTAAGCGAACAATTGAAGGAAAATCCCGACATGATTGAATGGCCGAAGAGGTTAGACCCTAATGATTACAGATACTAAGGAGGATAACGATGGAAGATAAAAAACAAGACTTAAATTCGTTGAAAGAGTTAGTAAAGGAAGCAAATGCATACAGTGGTTGGTTTGCTAATTTAGCGGATGAATTATCAAAAGTATTAGCTGATATTAAAGTGCCTGAAAAAGAGGAAGATACATGGGAGATGAAATACCCGTACGAAGAAGGAGAGAAGTATTGGGTATTGTACGATGATGGCACAGTTGATTTAGAAGCGTGGCTTGAATACGGAAACGAATGTAATACCTTTAATCAGGGTAATGCCTTCCCAACCGAAGAAGCAGCCGAACTCGAATCAAAACGCAGAAACCTGCTTACACGATTCAGAGCGTTTCGTGATGAATGCAATGATGGATGGAAACCTGATATGGCGGATGCTTCACACAAAAAATACTGTTTATTCTATTCAGAAATGAAAAATAGTCTTTATGTTAGTTATATCGTTCTTGGCACTCATTTTCATATTTTTAGCTATTTCAAAAATGAAGAAGACGCCCAACGTGCAATCGAATTATTTGGTGATGAAATCATCGAGTTGTATGTAGAGGTGGAATAGAACGTGCATGAACATAACAATCGAAAATTAGCGAATCAATTTGCAGAGTATATAACTGGTGAAGAGCTTCGAAAATATACTGCTAGAAAAATTCATCAATATGTTGGTACTCATCCTACAGTTTTTGATGGAGCAATTGGTAGTGGGCAGTTGGAGCAATTCGTTGAACCTAGTTTTGTAACTGGTGTGGAATTGCAAAAAAGTGCGTGTGAAACGTTTGAAATGAATCATGAGTTGTTTCCTAATCGTAATATTCATAACATGAGTTTCTTCATGTTCAAAGATGAAGTGGTAGCAGATTGTGTCGTGATGAATCCACCCTTTTCTATCAAATTCAAAGAGTTAAGTGATGAAGAACAATCAAATATTCAAGAAGAATTTCCGTGGAAAAAGTCTGGTGTAGTAGATGATGTGTTTGTATTAAAATCTTTAAAACATACTAGCAGATACGGATTTTACATTCTATTTCCCGGTGTTGGATATCGTAAAACAGAAACCATGTTTAGAACGTTAATAGGGAATCAATTACAAGAATTAAATGTGATTAAAAATGCATTTGAAGATACATCAATTGATGTATTATTTCTGATCATTGATAAAAACAAAACTAGTCAATGTTGTAAACGTGAAATGTATGATTGTAAGGTGAAAAAAGTAGTAGTTGAAGATGAGTGGGAAATTTTAGAACGATGGGAGACTATTACTGAAGAAGTTGAAATAGAAGAAGTTGATATTGATGCAGTGAATGCTAGTTTGGATAAGTCGGTATTAAGTCATTTGCAAAATCATTTAGAATATAATTTATTACTTATTCAAGAGTTTAAAGCTCCAATTGATTATTTAGGTTTTATCAACAAATGTTATGCATTATTAGATCAATATTCATTGGAATATCAATTCAATGTACCAATTATAAAAGGAGGGTGAGTAGATGGATCCAGAAATAAAAGAAGAATTACAAGCATTGATGTATGCTTTTCCAGAATCTTTTATCAATTGTAATAATGAGTTGATTTTCCATCCGAAGATTAACTATTCATTCTTGCTTGATGATTGTCACAATCCTAGAGATGTGAAAGCAAAAGTACTAATGTGGTTCAGTCGCCCATGTTGTAAAGCGGTAGTTTATAAAAGAGTTAGTGCGAATGATAAATTTCATAAAAAAATGACAGCAAGGTTATCTAAATATTTAGAAGTGGAGTTAACAGTTGAACAGGTAATGTTAATCTATCAGAAGCTAGGGAATGGAGTTAGAAAAGATTTAACGTACAAGTTCATTGACAGCGGATATGATTTTGGTGTATTGGAGGGAGATTAAATGATTAAACCAGAAATATTAGAGAAAAACCAGTTAATTATGAGAGAGCTAATTGGAACAGCAACTAACGAAGAAAACGGTGAGAAAATTGAAATTAGTAGAAGTATAAACGGCATGAGCATCATTGTTGGATATAAAGGCAAATCTATAATTTGGAATATAAGAGACATGGTCGAAGAGTCGATAGAAATTATCGATGGTGTAAATTCAGAGGAGAAATAATATGGATTTAACATATAGCGAACAATTCAAAGATTATATTCAAGAACAAAATGATTTAGGGTATCCACAAACAATTTACAAGTTTCCTAACGGGTACGGTGCAAGTGTAATCAAGTTCAATTATATATACTTTGGAATTGAAATTGCAGTATTAAGTTTTGATGAAGAAGGTAATTGGGATATCAATTACAGCACGCCAATTACTGGTGATGTTATCGGTGGATTGAGCGAAGAAGAACGAGATGATGTTTTACAACGGATTTTTGATTTAGAGAAGGTGATTTGATGAAAAAATCAGAATTTAAAGAAATGATTAATAGAGGTACTGAGCTGTTAAGCGATTATGAAATAAATGAAATATTTCGTTTTATTGGATTGAGCGGCAAATGGACTTCTAAAGAAATTAATGACTACCTAGCTGGTGTTAGAGTAGGTATGAAAATAGAAAGCGAAGAATACCCGTATTGTTTTGAAGAAGAGGAGGAATAACAATGCATCTTACTATATTTTTAAACCGCGGAGAAACATTAAGATTTGAAAACGTGACAAACCTTAAAAAAGAATACAGATTCAATTATATTATCACCTTCAATTATTTAAGCGCATCAGACGGACAAAAGAAAAGAGCAGCCTTTAGTACTAGAAACGTGTTAGGCTTATCAGTCAATAAGGAGGATTTCGATGTTAACAGTTTATTCTAAACCAAATTGCATCCAATGTAAGATGACTAAAATTTGGCTAGATCAAAATAAAATTCCATACGATACAGTGGATGTGATTGAAAAGCCAGAATCATTAGAAAAGATTCAATCACTTGGATTCCAAAGCATGCCAGTTGTTACATTAGATAAAAATTTCGACAATGCCTGGGTAGGTTTCAACTTAGATAGATTACTAGAATTAAAGGAGCTTGGATAATGGAAAGAATGAGTCCAGAAGAACGAATGGTATTAAGACTAATTCCAATAAGCGATACTCGACGAATTAACCGAGTGGATATTTCAAGTATTACTAAATTATCGGAACGTAGAGTTAAAAAAGTAATTGATACGCTAGTTAATAGATACGGAATTGTGATCATCGGAGAAAGAAACGGTAGAACTGGATATTATATTCCAGAAACAGACGAGGCACGTAAGGACGGAATTAAACCTATGAGGTCTCAAGCGATTAAAGAATTCAAACGAGTGAGCAGAATTTTAAAAGGCGATTTAAAAGCTCACGAAAAATATTTGGAGGTAAATAAATGATTAATAACGTTGTGCTAGTAGGCAGATTAACAAAGAAACCAGATCTAAAATTTACAACAAACGGTACTAAGTACACGCAGTTCAGTGTAGCAGTACAAAAGAAATTCAAAAACCAAAGCGGTGAATACGAATCAGATTTCATCAATTGCTTGATGTGGGCTACTGCTGCAGAAAACTTTATTAAGTTCACCAACAAAGGTTCATTGGTTGGAATCGAAGGACGAATCCAAACAAGAAGCTATGATAAGGACGGAAGAACAGTCTACATCATGGAAGTAGTAGCAGAAAGCTTCTCATTACTAGAATCAAAGAAAGTAACAGAATCTAGAAACAATGCAGTTCAACCAATTGAAGAAAGTCCATTCAATGGAGTATCAGACGATGACTTGCCATTCTAATGAATCGAGGTGCAAGTATTTGGAAAGTATTCACCTATTTGATTATCCGGAACTAGATTATAAAGCTACAAAGCGAGAGGTGATGAAAGTCATCGGTAGATATAAGAACGCATTAAACAAGTTGTATCTGAAGAGTGAGCCTCGTATCACTCCTCAGTATACGATTGTCCCACCTTCATTCACTAATGAGTTTCACTCATCAACAGAAGACGCTGCACTGTGGAGCGATACTGTAGGGAAGAAATTCAAAGATTATGTTGAACGTGTTAACGCAGCATTGAATAGTATTCCGTCAGTTAACCGAGTAGTAATTTATAGATCATTAATTCAGGAACAAAGTGATGTATTAATTGGAAGTGAAATGAACTACAGTGAATTCACTATTCGAGATATACGAATGGAAGGTATTAAACAACTAGCGTACGCACTAGGTGTAGATGTATATCAAGATGGAACATCAGAGGAAGAGGACTATGAGGACTAGATGTGATTCGTTGTAGAAAATGACTTAAAAAGTTTGTAAAACAAATTGAGCAAATTATTTTACAATATGTACTGTGGTATCGTGTAGATACAAGGATAGAGATGCGGAAACATCTTTAAAAAGCCGGTCCTGAAAAAGGTGTATCCAAGTTAGCAGCATGGACGACTGCTAACAGTGCCGTGTTGGATGTAGAGTGGTTCGACTCCACTCACGGTAATTCCCCAGATAAACCAACAAAAACTGTCAAAGAGCGTGCTGATGAGTACGCTCTTTAGTTTTTAAGAAAGGAAACAGTATGAACTTCGTAGAACCTATTCGCGATCCTGATGACATCCAGGCTATGAAAGATTACTTAAAAGAATGGAACGAACGTAATTACATGCTGTTCGTATTTGGAATTAATCTTGGATTAAGAATCAGTGACATTATTAAATTAAAAGCTAAGGATGTTCAAGGACAGTATGTGAACATCAGAGAGTTAAAGACAGGCAAGATTCTCAAAAGAAAGATGAACAAGTCTTTCAAAAAGGAAGTACAAGAGTACATCAAAGATATGAATCCTCATGATTATCTATTCAAAAGCAGAAAAGGAAAGAATAAAGCAATTACTCGTGAAGCTGCTTATTACATTCTAAAGGCTGCAGCAGAAGATATTGGAATAGAGAACGTTGGAACTCATACCATGCGGAAGACATTTGGGTATCATCATTACAAAAACAATAAAGATGTAGCCATGCTGATGGTTCTATTCAACCATGCAAGTCCGGATATCACATTAAGATACATCGGAATTCAGCAAGACCAACAGGATAAATCAATGGACGATTTCTACTTGTAGAGCTGTTTAATTTAACATATTGAGAATTTGTAAATTCAAAAAAGGAAAGTTAAATAAACATTATTAAATCAATGGTTTCGAGCGTTGCTCGAATTTAACACAATGTAAGATATGATAAATTCAAGAATACCCCCGTACCCTTGAATATTTAATACCCCCACCCCTTTAGAAATGGCGGTATGATAATAAAAACACCCCCGTATAATTAAACCCCGAAGGGTTAAAACGACCTTGGTGCATAAAATTTAATTAAAGGATGAAATGAAATGGTAAGACCAGATAGGATTGGACCACACCGAGTAGAGTTTGAAAAGAACAAGAAGAGGATATTCAAGACTCAAAATGTATGTGGAATTTGTGGGAAGCCTGTAGACTTCAAACTTAAGTACCCCCACCCACTGTCACCAGTGATTGACCACATAGTACCTATTAACAAAGGTGGACATCCAAGCGACATTGAGAACCTACAGCTCTCCCACTGGACGTGCAACCGTCAAAAATCAGATAAATTATTTAATCAAGCGCGTGAGATTAAACAAGTCCTAGGGAACCGAAATTTGCCACAGACTAGAGATTGGGCAAATTACAAACCTGAGTGATAGGGGGGAGGGGAACCTACCCGTTGCCTTGGCCGACCTCCCAGGCAGTATTGTACAAATTTTCTCGCGCCAAATTTCAAAAAAGGAGAAATGAAAATGGAATTGAAAGGTAAAGCGTATCTTCGCAGAAAATTAGACGGATATCGCAGTGGAGTTCAAATGCGATATAAGTATTACTCTATGGAAAAAAAAGATAATACAGACGGAGTTACTATTCCTGCTCAAATTAGGGATAAATATAAAGCAGTTCTAGGTTGGACAACAAAGGCTGTGGACAGCTTAGCTGATAGATTGATTTTCAGAGAATTTTCAAACGACGTATTTAATGCTAATGAGATTTTTCAGTACAACAATCCGGATATCTTTTTTGACTCAGCAATTCTATCTGCATTGATTGGATCATGCTGCTTTATCTACATTTCAAAAGATGAAGAGGGAATGCCTAGATTACAAGTAATTGAGGCAAGCAATGCAACAGGGATTATAGATCCAATTACTAATTTATTAACAGAAGGCTATGCTGTGCTTAAACGAGATGATTATGAGAACCCGTTACTAGAAGCGTATTTCACTCCTAACGAAACAATTTTTTATCCAAAAGGAGAAGAACCTTACTCAATTGAAAATTTAACAGGAATTCCACTGCTAGTTCCTATTATCCATCGACCTGATGCCAGCAGACCGTTTGGACGTTCTCGCATTACTAAATCTGGAATTTCATATCAAAAGACAGCACAGAGAACAATTGAGCGTTCGGAGATTACTGCAGAGTTCTATTCGTTCCCTCAGAAATATGTTCTTGGAGTTAGCCAGGAAGCAGAAACGATAGAGAGCCTTAAAGCAACTATTTCAAGTTTTATTATGTTCACAAAAGACGATGATGGAGATAAACCATCAGTTGGGCAGTTTACTGCTGCAAGCATGACTCCTTTCGTTGAACAACTTAAAATGGCTGCAGCAGGCTTTGCTGGAGAAACAGGATTAACACTTGATGACTTAGGATTCGTTTCCGATAATCCATCAAGCGTTGAAGCTATCAAAGCAAGTCACGAGAACTTGAGACTTGCAGGAAAAGCTGCACAACGTTCTATAGGTTCAGGATTCTTAAACGTTGCTTATGTAGCTGTTTGCTTACGCGATGATTTCAGATTTATGCGTAAGGAATTCTCAAAAACTGTAGTTAAATGGGAACCATTATTCGAAGCGGATGCATCTACATTAACAATGCTTGGAGATGGGGCAATTAAGTTAAACCAAGTTCTCCCAGGCTATATCACAGCAGAAACTATTCGCGATTTAACAGGAATTAAAGGAGCTGATGTGAATGGATGATATCGTTCCAGAACTTCTTGAGAAAATCAAAGCTGATTTTTTTGAACAGGCAGAAAAGAGCGCAGAATTAGAAAGATTACTAATTCTTGTTAGAAGTGGTAAAGCTAATTTTATAGACGCTCACGAATTTGCGACTAAATTAGGGCGGATTCTTTCAGAGGCTCTTCAAAATAATATTAGTGGGTTGATACTTCCGGATGGAAAAATGCACTTTAACATTGCTAGTCGTATTTTAAATGAAACACTGGGTACTAATCATAAGATGGTAAGTACATACGCTAAGCAGGTTCAAGAGATTTTAAACAAGGAGGCTGGAATTGGATTGAAATCAATCCAGGCTCCAATCAATCAAGAAAGAATTAACGGATTAGTCAATAGATTATCCTACGAAGAGAAGTTTGATGATGTGTCATGGATTCTTAAAGAGCCTATCGTTAATTTCAATCAAAATATTGTAGATAATCATATCAAAGTAAATGCAGATTTTCATTTTAAATCGGGACTTAAACCAAAGATTGTTCGAACAACTGACGGTAATTGTTGTGAGTGGTGTAGTAAATTAGCTGGTGTTTACACTTATCCAGGTGTTAACAAGGATGTGTTTAGACGGCATGATCGTTGTGATTGTACTGTTGATTATTATCCAGGTGATGGGAAACGGCAAGATGTTTGGACTAAGAAGTTGACTAATTTGTCTCATAGTGGTACAAATAATGTGAAAGATATAGAGTTTGATACTTCTGTTTACGAACACAATTTAAATGGTACTTTAAAAATTCATAGAACAGTTAATCACAGGTTGCCGGGCAATGCTAAACCGTTTGAAATTATTGATGTGATAACTAAAAAAGGTGGAATTTCAAGAACTTTTCATGATGGTGAAGGGAAAAGGGTGTTACGTATAGACAATTCAGATCATGGGCAACCCAAATATCATCCAATGGGAGCGCATAAGCATATAATAGAATATGATGCTTACGGATTGTATATAAACGATGGGAAGCCTATTAGATTAACAGTAAAAGATAAATTTGAGAATGGTGATATATTATGAATAGAGAAGAAATAAAAAAATTTTTAAATTCTGATATAGAATTTTATTATAATAACAAAGGGGCTGCTTTCTTGCCTATCGGAGTATATGTAGTAGGTTATGATAATCAAGGCTTAGAGTATAATACGCTGGATGAAGCCATCGATGCAAAAGTTTTCGATGGTAAAAGTTTAGTGGATATTTGGGATATTATATTACCTCAAATCAGTTAAAAACAGAAAGGATGAGTGAATGGTTAGAAAGAAATATGGAAATCAGCTTCCTACGCAATCAGTCATCCTGCCTTACGTTAAGAAGAGGTCTCTCAGTAAGGAAGCTATAGAAATTTATGAGAAAACAGGATTAAGCAGCTATATCTGGCAAAAGAAATTGCTAGAGGCTATGATGGCTGTTGATAAAAAAGGACTATGGGTCCATCAGAAGTTCGGATATTCCATTCCACGACGGAACGGGAAATCCGAACTTCTTTATATGCTTGAACTTTGGGGATTGCACCAAGGATTGAACATATTACACACGGCTCATCGAATTAGTACCTCACATTCTTCTTTCGAGAAGGTAAAACGGTATCTAGAGAAGATGGGTTACGTTGATGGAGAAGATTTCACCTCGATTCGCGCCAAAGGTCAAGAACGAATCGCTCTGACTAACACAGAAGGAGTGCTGCAGTTTAGAACTCGTACATCGAATGGTGGACTTGGTGAAGGATTCGACATCATGATCATAGACGAGGCTCAAGAATACACAACTGAGCAGGAGTCAGCGTTGAAATATACGGTTACTGACAGTGATAATCCAATCACTGTTATGTGTGGAACTCCTCCAACTCCTGTGTCTAGCGGGACTGTATTCAGCAAATTCCGTGAAACGTGTCTATTCGGACGCGGTAAGTATTCCGGTTGGGCAGAGTGGTCCGTTTCTACTGAAAAAGAGATATCAGACATTGAGGCTTGGTACAATTCCAATCCTTCAATGGGGTATCACTTAGATGAACGTAAGATTGAAGCCGAACTCGGAGACGATAAGTTGGACCACAACATCCAGCGTCTTGGATTTTGGCCAACTTACAATCAGAAATCAGCAATTTCAGAAGCTGAGTGGGAAGCCCTTAGACTGGATGAAGTGCCTAAATTTAAAGGGCAGCTATTTGCTGGAATTAAATATGGACAAGACGGAACAAACGTTGCATTGAGTATATCTGTTAAAACAGATTACGGAGATATATTTACTGAGACGGTTGATTGCCAATCAGTACGAAATGGAAATGACTGGATTGTGTCGTTTCTTAAAAAAGCAAACGTTGCTCAAATTGTTATTGATGGAGCTTCTGGACAAAAAGTTCTTTATGACGAATTAAGAGAGTACGGAATTAAGAATGTTATTCTGCCAACTGTTAAAGAAATTATTGTAGCTAATGCGATGTGGGAGCAAGGCATTTACCAGAAGACAATTTGCCATTCTGGACAGCCTTCTCTGTCAAAAGTTGTAACAAACTGCGACAAGCGAAACATTGGCTCACAAGGCGGATTCGGATATCGTTCACACTTCGATGATGTGGACATTTGCTTAATGGACAGTGCGCTATTATCACACTGGGCCTGCGCTACGGCTAAGCCTAAGCGCGTTCAAAAAATCAGTTATTAAACTAAAGGTCACTGCTTATGTAGTGGCTTTTTTTAATAAAAAAAATTACTGTACGCGCAGGTTAACGCGGAGAAAGGAGGCAGTAACATGCCTGAATTTAAAACGATTGAAACACAAGAAGAACTAGACCGAATCATTGGTGAACGACTCGCTCGTCAGAAAGAGAAGTATGCAGGATTAGAGAAGTTAGAATCTCGTGTGAAGGAATTGGAAACAATGAACGCTGAGTTACTATCGACAATCGACAGCAACAGCAAACTACTAGCTGAGAAAGACGAATTTATTAGCGCTAAAGAGTCTGAATTAGCAGAAGTTAACCAAGTTGTTGAAAAGTTCAAAGGAACACAGCTTCGTACTCAAATTGCATTGCGAAACGGTCTTCCGTATGAACTGGTAGACAGATTACAAGGTAGCGACGAAGAGAGCTTGCAAGCCGATGCAGAACGTTTATCTGCATTTATCAAACCAAAACCAGTCGCTCCACTGAAAGATGTTGAACCAGTCGTAGGTGATGGCAGAACGACAGCAATGCGACAAATGTTACAACAATTAAATCAATAGAAAAGAGGAAAAATATATGACAACATTACAAGCAGGAACATTATTTAAACCAGAATTGGTTAAAGAATTAATTTCAAAAGTACAAGGAACATCAGTATTAGCTCAGTTATCAACACAAACGCCAATCCCATTTAACGGAACAGAACAATTTATCTTCAATTTAGAAGGAGATGCTCAAATTGTTGGAGAAGGTAAAAAGAAAGAAGCAGGAGAAGCTAAAATTGAACCTGTAATCATCAAACCTTTAAAATTCGTTTACCAAGCACGTATTTCAGACGAATTCTTACGTGCTTCTGAAGAAAAACAAATTGAATATATGTCATTGTTTACCGATGGTTTTGCTACAAAAATCGCTCAAGCGTTCGACATTGCAGCTTTGCATGGAGTAGAACCAAAAACATTAACGGATGCAACTTTTAAAGCTACTAACTCATTTGACGGTTTAGTGACAACTAATGTCGTCACTTATGCAGAAGCGCAAATTGATGCAAATATTGAAGATGCAATTCAAGCAGTTGTCGCAACTGATAACGACGTAACTGGTATCGCTATGTCACCAACGGCAGCTCGTGCAATGTCTAAAATTAAAAATAAAAATGAAGATGCTAAATATTCTGAATTTAGTTTTGGCGGAAGACCAAAAGAATTTGCTGATCATAAATTAGAAATCAACAAAAACTTAACAAAACAAGGCAGCAACTTAGAAAAAGACCATGTTATTGTGGGAGACTTTGAAAACCGCTTCAAATGGGGATATGCTGAAAATATGCCTTTAGAAATCATTCAATTTGGTGATCCAGATGGAACAGGTCGCGACTTAAAAGCTTACAACGAAATCTGCTTACGTGCAGAAGCTTTTATTGGCTGGGGAATTTTAGATGCAACAGCATTTGCGCGAGTTAAAGAAGCGTAGGAGGTAATTTATGCCAACTTATCGAAATGTAAACAATGGAGTAGAAATTTCAGTAGAAAGTGAACTTTCTGGAGATTGGGAACTCGTCGAAGAAAAGAAAACTAAAGCTAAACCGAAGAAAGAAGCAAAGGATGATGAATAATGGACTCATTTGCGACTTTAGACGATTTACAGCGACTCTGGAAGAGACTGCAGCCGTCTGAAATTGACAGAGCGAATGCGCTTCTTGCCACTGTATCTGACATGCTGAGGGAAGAGGCTCGTCGCTACGGAAAAGACTTAGACAATATGGTTGTAGAACGTTCTAGTTATGAGAACGTGGTTAAATCTGTGGTAGTTGATATTGTAGCTCGTACATTAATGACTTCTACAGAGCAAGAGCCGATGACACAATTTAGTCAGAGTGCTCTAGGGTACTCAGTTAGTGGCTCGTATCTCGTGCCTGGTGGTGGTATCTTCATCAAGAATGCAGAATTGAAACGATTAGGCTTCACTAAGCAACGGATTGGAGTGATAGAATTCTATGATTAAAGGAATTACTGTCACTCTATATCAAACTGTCAAGACTGGCAGCGATGGATTTGGAGCTGACATCCTCGAAGAGCAAGCAGTTCAAGTAGAGGATGTGCTTGTTGCTCCAGCTAGTGCCGATGATGTTATTAATTCCGTGCAGCTTGAAGGAAAGAAAGAAGTCTATCTGCTGGGCATCCCTAAAGGAGACACTCACGAATGGGAAGATAAGACCATTGAATTCTTTGGTAAAAAATTCCGTTCATTTGGTCCTGTACAGGAAGGAATTGAGGAACTGGTTCCTACTCGATGGCATAAGAAAGTGACGGTGGAAAGATATGAGTGATTTTAAGTTCAAACTTAACAGTAAAGGTGTGAGAGAAATGCTGCGCTCAGAAGAGGTAAAAGCAATGCTCAGAGAACGCGCTGAAGCAATAAAAGGGAGAGCTGGAGATGGATATGAAGTATCTACTTTCACAGGTAAAACTCGTGCCAATGCGAGTGTTAAAGCTACCACCGTAAAAGCCATTAAGGACACAAAGAAGAATAATACTCTATTAAAGGCGGTGAGATGATGATTCTTGAAACGATTCGCAATTTCTTAGTTACTAAACTTGACTGCAAAGTAGTCATGGAGCGTGCAGCTAAGATGCCAGATAGATTCGTATTAATCGAACAGACTGGCAGCGGAAAGAGAAAACATCTCAAGTCTTCAACTATTGTATTTCAAAGCTACGATTCAACGCTGTACAAGGCTGCACAATTGAATGAAGCAGTTAAGGCTGCAGTTGAGATGTTAGTCGAATTAGATGATGTATCTGGTGTATCGCTTAATAGTGACTACATATACACAGATACGGAAAGTAAAAAATATAGATATCAAGCAGTATTTGATATCAAACACTATTAATTAAAGGAGAATTGTGATGGCAGAAAATAAAAACGATGTTACAAAGGTAACGACCGCAAAGCCTAAAGTCGGTGGTGCCGTGTTTGTGGCGCCATTAAAAACAGCATTACCAGAAGATGCAAAATCTGAATTAGATGCAGCATTCAAAAATCTTGGATATATTTCCGAAGACGGAATTAAGAATGAAAACACAGCAACTACTGAAGACATCAAAGCATGGGGCGGTGCTGTTGTTAATTCGTCTCAAAAAGACAAGACAGATAAATTCAAAATGACATTTATCGAGGCTTTAAATATTGATGTGCTTAAATTCATTTATGGCAATTCAAATGTTGAAGGATCTCTTGAAACAGGTATCAAAATTAAAGTAGGTTCAGACGAGGCTGCAGAGCAAGTAATGGTTATCGATTCTGTGTTGAAAGGTGGCTACTTGAAACGAGTTGTCATTCCTATTGCTAAATTGACTGAAATGGGCGAAATTCCATACTCAGACTCTGATACACACGGTTATGAAAGTACTGTATCTGCATTCCCAGATACTGAAGGTTTCACTCACTACGAATATATTTCAAAGAAGGGGTAATTAAATGATTACAGGAACAACAGAAGCAGGATTCAATTACAGCATCGCTCAAGAATTACTTGAGAGTTACGATTTTTTAGACGCACTTTCAAAAGTAGAAAAAAGCGTGTTATATCTTCCAGATTTAGTCGAGTTTCTATTTAAGGATGAAGCCAAAGCATTCTTAAACAGCATGCGCAATGAGCATGGACTCGTGACAAAAGATGATGTTGTTAACACTATCAAAACTATTTTTGAAAACCAAGAATTAAAAAAATCTTAATCCTCGCTAAAATGGTAGCGACTGATGAAGACGCGCTTATCTGTGATCTTGCTGAAACATATCAAATATACGATTACAGACGGCTGCCATTAAAAATGGTGGCCGTTTTTTCTTTTGGTTTAAGAGAAGACTCAAGAATCAAAATGAAGATGAATGATATCGAAGTTCCGTTTGAGACTATGCTGCTCGCTGGAATTCAAGACAAGTTAAACGTGTTGATATGGCAGCAGACAAAGGACGGCATGAACGGTCGCAACTATCCTCAATCTATGGTCGCACTGTTGACAAAATCACAGCAAAAATCGAAAACAAGCGACTTGGTTGGGTTTGAATCAAGCGAGGACTTCTTAAAAGAAAGAGAGAAATTGTTAAGAAAGGAGGATGACTAATGGCAACAGAATTAGGAGTTGCTTATGTTCAAATTATCCCATCAGCTCAAGGAATTAAGGGAATGATTCAAAAAGCGATGGGTTCAGAAGTAGCAAGCTCTGGACAGGAAGCAGGAACTAGCTTCATGAGCGGTTTTAAGGGTGTAGCCTTGAAAGCTGTAGCAGCGCTTGGAATTGGTGCTGCTATTAAGAGCGGTATATCTGCTGCATTGAGTGAGGGAGCTTCCTTGCAGCAATCTCTTGGCGGTATTGAAACGTTGTTCAAGGATAATGCAACTCAAGTCATTAAGTACGCGGATGAAGCATATAAAACGACTGGATTGTCTGCCAACGCTTATATGGAGAATGTGACAGGCTTCAGTGCAAGTTTGCTGCAATCGTTGGGCGGTGATACTGCGAAGGCTGCAGAAGTGGCCAACATGGCGATGATTGACATGGCCGACAACTCAAACAAGATGGGCACTTCAATGGAGAGCATCCAGACAGCTTATCAAGGATTTGCTAAGCAGAACTACACAATGCTTGATAATTTAAAGCTTGGTTATGGAGGCACCAAGGAAGAGATGCAGCGCTTATTAAGAGATGCTGAGAAGCTCACTGGAACTAAATACGACATCAACAATCTGAATGATGTGTATCAAGCTATCCACGCAATTCAAGATAATCTTGATATTACTGGAACAACTGCGAAGGAAGCATCCACGACTTTCACTGGTTCATTTAACGCAATGAAGGCTGCAGCACATAACTTGCTCGGTGATTTAGCGCTTGGTGAGGATGTAGAGCCTGCTCTGATAGCTTTAGCAGATACTGCTAAGACATTCTTTGTAGATAACTTCTTGCCAATGCTGTGGAACGTGGTTAAAGGTATTCCAGACATCCTAGAATCAGCGTTTGACTTAGTCAGTGCAGCTATAGGAGAGAACTTAGGCTCAATCATGGACTCAGTGCCAGAATTGCTGCAAATGGGGCAGGATATGATTATGGGAATCTACAACAGCGCTCTAGAAGCAATCCCAGAGTTGCTAAATATTGTAAGTGATATCGTTAATGGACTCGTTGAGTCGTTTATGCAGAACTGGCCATCAATCTTCCAAGCTGGGACAGATTTTGTGTTCCAATTAATTGATGGATTAATTCAAGCAATGCCAGATATCTTAGATGCTGGATGGAATATGATTACATCACTTCTTCAAACGATTTATAACAATGCACCTCAATTCATAACATCTGGATTTGAAGTAGTTAAGAATTTAGTTTTGGGTATTCTTGATAGAATTCCAGATATTATCAATGTGGCTGTGGACTTAATTAAGAACATCGTAACCACTATCTGGAACAATCTTCCAAGCATTCTAGAGGCTGGTGTGCAAGTAATTTCAAGTTATATTTCTGGACTTGCTCAAATGATTCCAGAAGTCTTGGCTAAGATAGCAAGAATGGGGAGCGATATTGTTCAAAGTGTGACAGGAATCGACTTGTGGAGTGCAGGTAGTGCCATTATCAACGGATTCTTGAACGGTATCAAATCCGCATTTGAGGGTGTTAAGAATTTCGTCAGCGGTATAGCTAGCTGGATTGCTGAACACAAAGGTCCAATCAGCTATGACAGACGATTACTAATTCCACAAGGTAATGCAATCATGGAAAGCTTGCAGGAAGGCTTGCAGCTCGGATTCAGAGGGGTTAAGACTACTGTTCAAGCTATCGCAGAAGATATTAACGATGTAGTAGACAAGTATCTGGATAATCAAGTATTCAATGATGTTGAAATTGGCAGCAATGTCGCTGTAGCTGGTGGAATCCAGTTATCTAAGCAACAAGCTGCTCAAATTGGAGCATGGACACCAGAGAAATACAGATACGACACAGAGCCAGATAATAATCAAGTAGTAGAAATTCACACTACAGTTGAGCTAGATGGCAAAGTGATTGGAAAACAAATTACACCTTACGTAACAGACGAACAAACTAAACACAATAGAAGAGAGCAAAGAAAGAGAGGTGAGCGCTAATGTACAGCTTTAAGGTTAACGGACAAGAGCTTGGCGATTTATTAATCATTAATAATATTGACTTTGGATTTAGTCCAATCATTAGCACCACTTCTAATAAGTATGCTCTTGCTGATGGCGAGCGGTTCATTCGTAGACGATTCGGAAAACGAGTTATTAAAGTGAAATTCACTCTTTTAGGTGATCGCATTGAGAAGAGTAAGATTGCTCTTCAACGTGCGCTGCTAGTGCCTGGATTGAGTCGCTTTGAATTCGGTTATCAACCAGAAGTGTATTACGAGGGTATCGTGGCTGGAACTACTGACTACAATCTGATTACATTCAGATACTCAGAAGGTTCCTTTGAAATTCACTGTTTTAACCCTTTTGCCATCTCGAAAACAGAGAAGGCTGCAAGAAGGGAATCGAACAAGCTCATCTTCAATAATGAAGGCACGGCCCCTGTGTATCCGATTTACAAGTTCACAGCAGGAAAGGCATATAAGATGATATCTTTCACGCATCCTAATGGGAAGACAGTTCAGTACGGCTATGAGAACGGCTCAGCAGTGATTAATACTAATGACTTATTGGTGTTTGATAGTGCCGAAAACAAGCTTACTATTAACGGTGAACGTAAGTACATCAATGCAGCAAGTCAAGTGTTCTCTATCCAGCCTGGAATTACAGAAGTTGCCATCCTTGGTGATGACAATAAGATTCCAGTCGTAGAAGCTACGTTTAAGGAGCGATGGATATGATAACAATTACTAATAGACGATACGAAACACTCTGCCAGTTAAGCTTTGACTTAGCTGGCGGTTTGATTGCTTATGATGATTGGTTTGAGCAAGATTTAGATACTGGAGTTGGAACTTATGAGTTTACTGTCGATAAGGATGGCAATCCAGAACTTGAGAAAATCATTAATGGCTGCTATGTATTCGTTGTAGACGGAACTCAGACACGAGGCTTTGAGATTGTATCTGTTGAGCAAGATAACGACAGCAAGACATTCTACTGTGAAGACGGTGGACTTGACTTGCTTGGAGAAACAGTATCGCCACTAGACGGTACTTCTCGAACTCTGAGAGAGTATTTCGCTTTAGCTTCTCTAGATTCTGGATGGGAAATCGGAGTGAACGCTGTTCCAAACGGAAGTAAGCGAAGTATCAAAACTGAAGGGTTTGAGACTGCTGTTAAGCGTATGAGACGTATTGCTAAAGCATTCGATGTAGAGCTTTGTTTTAGTTATGAATTTGTACATGGCAAAGTACATCGTAAACTTGTCAACTTCCATAAGCGAATTGGAGCAGATAAGAAGATTCGACTAGAGTATGGAATTAACGTAAGCAAGATTACTAAAAAAGAAAGCATTGAACATCTTGCTACAGCTTTAAGAGGAATTGGCGCGGATGATTTAACACTAGCAGGATTTGAATTCACTGATCCTAACGGAAGATATATTCTCGATTCAAATGGATTGTTATTTGACACAATAGAAAATGAGCGTTGGAAACGTGTCAATTCTGAACAAGGTGGCTATATTGTAGATGTTTACAATAGCGAAGCTAAAACTAAGAAAACGCTGTTTGATGAAACATTTCTTCAACTTAAAAAAAGAGCTTATCCAGAAACTACTTATGAAGTGGATATCACTCTGCTTCCAGAAGGGGCATCTATTGGAGATAGTGCATCTATCGTAGACAACGACTATCAGCCAGCTATTCAGATTGAAGCTCGAATCGCTAAACTGAAAAAGCAACTTTCACAACCGAATATCGGAAAAGTAACAATTACTAACGTTGTTGAAAATCCAGACTCAATATCTGACAGAGTACAACGATTAAGTACTTTAGTAAAAGAACGTTTATTCGACTTTACAGAAGTGCCTTTTATAATGCAAATCCAGTCTACTGACGGTGTAGTATTCCAGAATAGCAATATAGCTACTAAGTTAATTGCTAATGTTAGCAAGATGGATATTCCTATGACTAATCGTTTCACTTATCGTTGGAAACGAGTGAGTAAGTATGAAACAGACGATACAGCATGGAATGAGCAGCATGCAAACAGCACCAATGAACTATCCATTACTACTGCTGATGTTGATAGAGAAGCCACATTTATCTGTGAGGCTATCGAAGGTAATCAAGTCGTTGCTAGTAATTCAATCGTTATCAAAGACTTCATCGTTAATAAGTCTATCGGACCAAATC
>ENA-OWLZ01000087-OWLZ01000087.1-metagenome-genome-assembly--contig:-NODE-87-length-24774-cov-5.980663_pt1 | contig 24774 bp, 24 predicted proteins | sample MGYA00245341_ERZ651117 | MGnify/ENA primary metagenome ERZ651117 (study PRJEB26857, sample SAMEA4031763) | metagenome | biome: human; feature: oral; material: saliva | place: Philippines | collected 2014 | study... | reverse complement strand
TCAAACCACCGTAGTGACGTTCGTTCAAGCGCCATGATTTTTCAACTGGAACCCAAAGTTGGTCAGATGCTTCAAGAGCCAAGTTAGTTGTTTTGATCGCACGTTTCAATACTGAAGTGTATGCTTGGTCAAATTCGATACCAGCTTCTTTGATCAATTTACCAGCGTCGATAGCTTGTTGAGTACCTTTTTCAGAAAGATCTACGTCAGCCCAACCTGTGAAAAGGTTAGCTTTGTTCCATTCAGACTCACCGTGGCGAGCGAAAACCAATTTTACCATTAGTTATGTCTCCTTTTTATTTTGGGTTATACCCATTTACTCTATCTATTCTACCCAAAAAACCTTGAAAAAGCTAGCAAAATCCAAAAAATTCAGTAAAATTCTATTGCTTCTTGTCTTGGCAAAAAGAGACGATATCAGAATTTCGTTTTAGAGGCTTTAGCTCGTCCAATATTTCCTTGTTTTAGGCCTTCTTTCATGCTAAAATGAGATGAAATAGTAACATTTAACTTTGTGATCTTTAAGGAGGATCTTATGGTTTCTACTGCTACAAAAGTTGGTCAGTTTACGTTTGATAACTGTCTTATGAATGCCGCTGGTGTTCATTGTATGACTAAGGAAGAATTGGCAGAGGTTGAGGCTTCAGCTGCAGGTTCATTTGTCACAAAAACAGGAACACTTGAGGCCCGTCCCGGTAATCCTGAACCACGTTATGTGAATGTACCTCTTGGGTCAATCAACTCAATGGGATTGCCAAATAACGGTTTCGAATACTACCTTGACTATGTCATTGAATTGCAAAAGCAACCCAATACAAAAAATCATTTTCTTTCACTCGTTGGTCTCTCACCTGAGGAAACACACACTATTCTTAAAAAAGTTCAAGAAAGTGACTATGAGGGGCTGGTTGAACTCAACCTTTCATGTCCTAACGTTCCGGGTAAACCTCAAATCGCTTACGATTTTGAAACAACAACTGAGATCCTAACTGAAGTCTTTTCTTACTTTACGAAGCCTCTTGGTGTGAAATTACCACCATACTTTGATATTGTCCACTTTGACCAAGCTGCTGCTGTTTTCAACCAATTTCCACTTGTCTTTGTTAACTGTGTCAACTCCATTGGTAATGGCCTTTACATTGAAGATGAGTCTGTTGTCATCAAACCTAAGAATGGTTTTGGTGGTATAGGTGGTGACTACATCAAACCTACTGCCTTGGCAAACGTTCATGCTTTCTACCAACGTTTGAAACCTGAAATCCAAATTATTGGTACTGGTGGTGTAAAATCTGGTCGTGATGCTTTTGAACACATCCTTTGTGGCGCAAGTATGGTACAAGTTGGTACTGCCCTTCAAAAAGAAGGTGTTGTTATCTTTGATCGTATCACTAAAGAACTTAAAGAAATCATGGAAGAAAAAGGTTATGAAACTCTTGAAGACTTTCGTGGAAAACTACACTATATTGACTAGATAATCAAAAAGAGTTTGGATTTTTTCCAAACTCTTTTTATCTTTATTAGAGGATGACTTCCTCTTTTTATACGAGACTATCATCGTCTCGTTCATCCCAGACTTCAAAAGGATCCTTGCCCTCTTTTTGGGCTTGAAGACGCTTTTGACGAGCTTCTTCGATCTGTTCTTCACTTGGCTTCATCAGTTTACTAATAGCAAAAATGACCGATAACTTAATAACAGTAAAAACAAAAAGAAAGATCAATACCCCTGTTATGATTTTCATAGTTTTCCTTATATTTTTTGTATAAATCAAAACCCCTAAAACTTAGGGGTTTTAACATTATTTAACTGCGTCTTTAAGAGCTTTACCAGCTTTAAATGCAGGAACTTTAGAAGCTGCGATTGAGATAGCTTCACCAGTTTGTGGGTTACGACCTTGACGAGCAGCACGTTCGCGTACTTCAAAGTTACCGAAACCAATCAATTGTACTTTTTCACCTGCAGCAAGGAATTCTTCGATAGAAGCGAAAACCGCATCTACAGCTGCTGCTGAATCTTTTTTAGTAAGCTCAGTTGCTTCTGCAACTTTAGCGATCAAATCTTGTTTGTTAGCCATTGTAACAATCCTCCAATTTATTTCTAAGCGAATAGTATTTTTAGCGCTTGGACAAGTATTATCTTATCCTAAAAGCCTTATGAGGTCAAGTAATAAACGCTAATTTCATCGCTTTTTTTGTAAAAAGTAAAGCCTTTTTAATTTATTGTCTTATAGATGTCAAATTCGATACGGTCGTTAACCAAATCGAAACTCTGAGCACGTGCTGTTATTCCCTTATCATTCTTCATAGACTGAATGTTTAGGGTAACCTTCCCCTTCTTGCTATCAATTGCAATGTAATCAGGAAGTTTTGTTGAACGTTTAATCATCTTAAGAGCATCTGAAACAGGGAGCTTCAAGCTTCCTGCCGAGAGCTCAGATACTTGAAGAACGACAGCACCCGACTCACTTACAAGAGGCGTAAAGTAAACATAGAGGGGTACTGAGTGACCTAAGACCTTGTAACTACTCTCGAAAACAATTTTGGAATTGGTAACATTGACCTTGAAACGCATTTTATCAGTAGAATAATCTTGGGCAAACCCTGTAAGAGCCGCATCAAGCTCCTCTTTACTCATAGTATACTTTCCAATTTTAGTAGCTCCTTTAGGTAAGGATACTGAGCTCGTTTCGACTGGTGTCATTATTCTTACTGTCACGACACTAATTAGGGCTAGATTTAAGGCTAAAAGGCCCAAAAATAACCATTTCCATACCTTACTCACCTGACCACTCCTTCTTTGTTTGGTTTATACGTTTCAAAATCGCATCTGACATAATTTGATAACCTGTGTTGTTGGGGTGAAAATGATCATCCTCGAATAAAGCATCATTTAAACTATCTTGGGATGATTTGGTAGACTGAGATGTTTCATCAGAGCTCGTCACTCCACCTTTACCATCAATTCCCTTATAGAGCAAATCATTAACTGGAACAAAGTAGACATTGTCGTACTCCTTACACACTTCTTCGGTAGACTGGTTCCAATTATCAACAATGGTTTGCATTTCTGTCATCTCTGGAAAATTAAGATAAAAAGGATTGTAAATGCCAACAATATAAATTGGCAATGTTTTATTATCCTTACGAGCTAGCTCAATAATCTGTCGCAATCTCTTTTGATAGTCCACAGCAGGTTTGCTAAAGGTATTTACATTAAGATTGCTGATATTATCCTTAATGACATGAATCACATCATTTCCACCAACAGTCAAAGTCATCAATTTTGCCTTTTTGAGATCCCTTTGGATATCCTTCTTTTCCTGCATTCTCTTGAGGATTTGATTGCTGGTATTTCCTGCGATACCATAGTTGCGAGAGGTCACTTGCCAATTAAAATCTGACTCTAACGCCTGAGATAAAACAGGAACGAAGCCTCCTTGATTACTGCTATCACCTACACCTTGAGTAAGTGAGTCTCCAATAGCCACATAAGTTACCTTTTCTTTGTTTACAGACCTCATCTTGTCAGCAATCTTTGATGTCCGATGATTGCTTGGTACAATAAAAATGAATAGCCCCACAAATAATAGGAAAAGCAAGAAGAAGCCTACAAGGCTTCTAAGTAATTCTGATTCTTTCAATTTATTCATAGCGAACCATTATGGCAAAAGCACCTTCACCGGTATGTGTTTGAATGATGGATCCAGTCTCAAGAATTGAAATTGGGGCACCCAGAACTTCAAGTTTTGAAGCAAATTCATGTGCCAACTCAGGTTTTCCAGCATAAGAAATACCTATCTCAGCAATCTTACGATCCTTGATAGCATCAATGTAAGAATCCAACCATTTCGTGAAAGTTTTTGCACCACGACCTTTAGCAATAGTATTTAACTGATAGTCTTTCAATTCCATAATAACACGGATATTGAGCAATGATGATAAGAGTCCTGTAACACGTCCAATACGGCCACCCTTGACAAGATTTTCAAGGGTAGAGACACCAATATGAAGTTCAGATTTACTTTTCACTTCTTCTACTCGTGCCACAATGTCTTCAAGGCTAGCCCCTGCTTGCGCAAGTTTAGCAGCCTCAACTACTTGGAATTTGAGGCACTGATCTGTAAAACCTGAGTCTATAACTGTTACATCAGCTCCTGAAAGGCTAGCTCCTTGACGCGAAGCCTCACATGTTCCAGAAAGAGTATGCATAAGATGGATGGCCACAATTTGCTCTGCACCATCTTTAACCAATTTTTCATATGTCTCAGCAAACAACCCCACTGGTGGTTGGCTTGTCTTTGGTAACTCTTTACTATGCTTCATCATTTCCAGGAAACGACCTTCTTCACGAAGGTCACTATCTGAATAGATGACACCATCCACCATAACTGACAATGGAATGACAGTGATATTGTACTTTTCAACCAATTCCGGTTCAATCGTAATTGACGAATCGGTTACAATTCTGATTTTACTCATATTTCTCTCGCTTAACACAAATTTTTATTCTATTATAGCATGACTAGAGAGGTTTTCCCAGCTCTTTTCCTAAACAGATTCATCCACTTTTAATAAAGCTCTAGCTTGGCTCAAGGCAGCTTGCGTCACATTGTCACCTGCCAACATCTTAGCAATTTCTTGAACTCTTCCCTCAGGTGTCAAGAGACGAACACGGGATACAGTTGTCTCGTTATCACTTTCTTTAGAAATAAAGAATTGATAATCTGCAATAGCAATTACTTGAGGAAGGTGACTGATAGCCAATACCTGACCATGACTTCCAATCTTATGAATCTTCTGTGCGATAGCCTGGGCTACTCGGCCTGATACTCCAGTATCAACCTCGTCAAAGACAATACTAGTTTTATCTTCTTTTCGGGCAAAGGCTGACTTAATGGCTAGCATAAGTCGAGACAGTTCACCACCAGATGCAACCTTAACAAGTGGTTTAAAGCCTTCACCTGGATTGGTTGAAATGTAAAACTCAACTTGTTCATTACCATCACGGTTAAATTTCCCCTTAGTAAAGGTTACTTTAAAATCAGCCTTATCCATATACAGATCACATAACTCCGTCTTTATCTCTGACTCAAGAGCCTTTGCAATCTGATGTCGTGCCTTTTGCAAGGTCTCTGCAGACGCTAGTAAATCTTTTTCAAGTAGCTTAAGCTCTTGCTCCATAGCATCAGAAGAGCTAGAGTTTCCAGTCAATAGATTATATTCTTTACTTGAATTTTCGAGATAATCTAAGACATCATCAACAGTTCCACCATATTTACGGGTAATTGCATTAATCGTATCTAAACGGTGTTCAATCTCTTGCAAACGCCCAGCATTAAAATCTAAATTATCTACAAGATCTCCCAACTGTTTAGTGACATCCTCAAGGACATAGTAGGCTTCTGATAAGTTATTAGAGAGTTCTTTATAATCAGAGTCATACTCTTCAAGAGATTGGAGATCATTCATGGCAGAACGGACATTTGATAGACTTGAAAAATCTTCATTATCCAGCATAACATAGGCATTCGTTAGGGTATCAGCAATCTGCTTATGATTGAGGTGTTTATCTCGCTCCTTCATCAAAGCTAAATCCTCACCTGTTTTTAGAGAGGCTGCTTCAATTTCTGCAATCTGAAAAGCTAGCATTTCTATTCGAGCCTTATGCTCTTTCTCGTTTTTCTGTTTTTCGAGAACAGCCTTTCTTAGCTCACGGTATCGATCAAAGTATTCCTGATATTCTTTTTTTGTTTTAAAAAAATCCTTATCACCAAAGGCATCAAGCATGCTTATGTGAAGAGCAGGTCTCATAAGTTCTTCTTGGTCATGCTGTCCATGGATATCTACCAAAAAGTGTCCAACAGCTTTAAGAATCGTTAAATTAACCATTTGACCGTTGATACGACTAACACTTCGACCATTTTGGAAAATTTCACGGCGGATAATCAATTCATCTTCAACAGGTATCCCATTGTCTTCCAAGATGCTAATCAGGGCTGGATTTTGTTCGATTGAAAAGAAGCCCTGAATCTCCGCCTTAGGAGCTGAATGACGGACAACCTCGCTAGAGGCCCTGGCCCCCAACATAAGATTCATGGCATCAATGATAATGGATTTTCCTGCCCCAGTCTCTCCGGTAAGAACAGTCATTCCATTTTCAAAGTTAAGAGAAATTTCTTCAATAATTGCGAAATTCTTTATCGTAATTTCGAGAAGCATGCTTCCTCCTATTCTTCAACCCACTTAACGATTTGTCCCTGTAATTCGATAGCTGCTAATTCTGACTGAGCGACCAAAAAGAGCGTGTCATCATCAGCAATCAAACTAAAAATCAAATGCTTGTATTCATCCAAAAGAATTTTTTTGATGAGACGGCTAGTTCCTGGCTGAACTACGATATTCATAAAGGCATGTTGTCGATCAATACGCAACAAGCGACGGCTCGCAACAGAAGATCCACCTACTCGTCTAGGAGCAGTTGAAAGCCCATAGATGTAAGAACCATCTTCGGTTGGTACTTTGGTAATACCAATTTCATTGATATCACGTGATACTGTAGCCTGAGTAGCCTTCAACCCCTCTGCCTGGAGTAATTTTACCAATTCTCCCTGGGTTGTAATTTTATTTTCTTGGACAATCTTTCGGATTAACTCCAAACGATCATTCTTCTTCATTCTTCTTAAACTCCTTATGTGCTTGTGCTACAACTTCATTGATTGAGGTTTGAACATCATTTTGAGGAGAAGCTGTCTTCTCCAAGTGTGCGAGAAATTCAATGTTACCATGACCTCCTTGAATAGGTGAAAAATCCAATCCTTTAACTGAAAAGCCATAGTCAACTGCAAAAGCTGTTACTGTCTCTAATACTTTTTCATGGATACTGCTCTCACGTACAATCCCATTTTTTCCAATTTGTTCACGGCCTGCCTCAAATTGAGGTTTCACAAGAGCAACAACTTGTCCACCATCAACCAATATCTTAGCCAAAGCCGGTAGAATCAAATTAAGAGAGATGAAACTAACATCAATAGATGCAAATGATGGTAATCCCTCTGTGAAATCGACAGGTTCAGCATATCGAAAATTATATTGCTCCATAGAACGCACTCGCTCATCTTGACGCAATTTCCAAACTAACTGATTGGTACCAACATCTACTGCGTAAACTAGTTTAGCACCATTTTGAAGCATGACATCGGTAAATCCACCTGTTGAGGCTCCGATATCGATGGTTGTCATATCTTCAACTGATAGATTGAAAACAGCTAAAGCTTTTTCAAGTTTGAGTCCTCCACGACTCACATACTTAAGCTTTTCGCCTTTGAGTTTCAGCTCTGTTCCATCATCAATCTTTTCACCAGGTTTATCGTAACGCTCACCATTGATAACATTAACAACTAAACCAGCCATAACACCACGTTTAGCTTGTTCTCGTGTTTCAAATAGGCCTTGTTTATAAGCCAAGACATCTACTCTTTCCTTAGGCATGGAGTCTTAACCTTTCTATGATTTTCATAATATTGTCTTGCTTGAAACCTTGGTCCTCAGCCAAGTCTTTGAAAATAGCCTCAGCCTTATTTAGTGATTCCTCGAGAATGGCATATGATTTTTCCAAACCAAGAAGAGCAGGGTAGGTCGATTTTCCAGCGACCACATCTTTTCCAGGTGTTTTTCCTAAGGCATCAAAGTCAGCAGTCACATCTAAAATGTCATCACGAACTTGAAAGGCAAGACCAATCAAGCGACCAGCATCTTGAAGACTTTCCAAGACTCGGTCTTCTTGTTGGGCTACAATACCAGCCGCCACAAAAGGAAAGGTTAGAAGCTTACCAGTCTTATTCTCATGAATCTTAGCCAGTTGCGATAAATCAAGTTCCAGACCTTCACCTTTCATATCCAACATCTGACCACCAACCATACCGAAGGTCCCTGACGCATGAGATAGAGCTTGAATTAATTGAACACGAATTTCTGCAGAAAGCACTGTTTGGGCTATAAGTGCGAAGGGATCCAAAAAGAGAGAATCACCAGCTAATATTGCTGTTGCTTCATCAAATTTTTTATGGTTTGTTAGTCGTCCTCGACGGTAATCATCATTGTCCATTGCCGGTAAATCGTCGTGAATTAGACTCCCAGTATGAATCATTTCAAGACTTGCTGCAACATCGAAATGACTAGAAGTTAGCTCTAAACCAAATCCTTCAAGTATATCCAAGAAAATCAGTGGACGGATACGCTTACCACCACTATCAACTGAATAAAGAATAGCAGTGATTAAATCACCTGATACTGGAAGGTTTTTCTTTTGATAGAAATCATGAATAGCAGCATCAATTTTTTTTAGCTTGGTCATTAGGCATCCATTTCCGTTTCTGTACCATCTGCTTGCATAACCTTAACAAGTGTCTTTTCAGCATCCTCCAAGGTCTTCTGCAAATCTTTAGACAAGGCCATACCTTTTTGGAATTCAGCAATCGCATCCTCAAGAGCAACATCACCTGTTTCAAGTTTTGTGACGATAGCTTCTAAGTCCTGTAAATTTTCCTCAAATGTTTTTTTCGTTGACATTTTTTACCTCTACTTCTAGTTGTCCATCTCTCATTTGGATTGTTAATTGCTCACCTTCACTAATATCCTTGATAGTTGTTAGGGGCTTATCGTTTTTATTGACAATAGCATAGCCCCTGGCAACAATGCGGCTAGTATCTAAAGACAATAGGGCATCTTGAGCCTTCTCTAGCCTAACGCGGTTACCATTGATAGTGTTCTTGGTTGTAGTCACTAAAAGACGCTGTAAGGACTCACGACGGTCTTGATAGTTCTTAACATGAGTCAAGAGATTTAGACCATGTAATCGCTGTCTCAAAAGTTCAGCTGCTTTTTGTTTGCGCTCGAAATCTTGACTCATGAAGGTTTCTAACCTTGTTGTTAGTCGATCTAACTTTTGCAAATAACCATCATAAAGACGTTCCGGTTGCCTAAAGACAACCGATTGGGATAATTTGGCTAAACGTTCTTGGTTATACTGTATACGCCTCAAACACGCTTGGTAGGCTCTATTTTGTCTTTCACGAATCCAAACCAAAGTATCAGCCTTTGATATCGGAGTAGCAAGTTCAGCTGCTGCTGTAGGTGTAGCAGCCCTGCGATCCGCTACAAAGTCCGCCAAAGTCGTATCTGTTTCGTGACCAACACTTGAAATCACAGGTAGACGACTCTCAAAAATGGACTGAACTACAATTTCCTCATTAAAGGCCCAGAGGTCCTCAATTGAACCTCCACCACGGCCGACGATAAGAAGATCAAGATCTTCCCTCTGATTGGCTTTTTGGATATTTTCAGCAATCTCTTGTGCCGCTCCGTCACCTTGAACCTTAGTCGGGAAAAGCAGAATCTCTACCCCCGGAAAACGGCGACTAACTGTTGTAATAATGTCTCGAATAACCGCACCACTAGGACTAGTAATAACCCCAATTTTCTTGACAAAATTAGGAAGAGGTTGCTTATGACGATCATCAAAGTAGCCTTCAGCAGTCAGTTTTTTACGAAGCTGTTCAAACTGGATGGCGAGTGCACCAATACCATCTGGCTCAGCCTTCTCAATAATAATGGAATATGACCCACTAGGCTCATAAATCTGCACCCTACCAACAACATTAATCTTCATTCCTTCTTCAAGGTCAAAACCAAGTTTTTTGAAGACCCCAGCCCAAATTGTTGCCTGAATTACTGCCCCTTCATCCTTAAGCGAAAAGTACTGATGATTCGGGCGTCGGCGAAAATTGGAAACCTGACCTGTCAAATATACCCTCTCTAAATAAGGATCACGGTCAAATTTCATTTTCAAATATTTGGTTAAGGATGTGACCGATAAATAGTCTGACACGACAACTCTCCTTTATTAGCTTGACTCTTGAAAAATCTAAAGACACTAAAAAAGTTCTATAGACCATGATTCTCCAATACTCTCAGTCAGCTTTTTAATTGTTTACACGATTACCTTAAATTATACCAAAAAAGACTGTCAAAAGACAGTCTCAACCACTATTAGCTAGTGCTTTAGCATAGTTAAATTAGCTTGTTTTATATGTTTTTGAAACAACATCCCATGAATCACTTGAACCGTCAATACCTCCATAGGCTTCGAGTTGACCCTTTTTGTCTACTCGGAAAAGGAGGACATCATTACCATATGCATCATAAAGTTGTGCATAAACCAATCCATCGTCATCATCCTCCCAAGAATAGACACTCCAACCTAGATTTTTATAATTATCACCAGTTGAGCCTTGTTCTTCAGCATAGGTAGAAACAACCCAATCTTCTAACTGCTGATCAGACAAAGATGACGTATCAACTTGAGATGATTGACTATCTGATGATGCTGCCGCTTCTTCCTTGCTTTTGGCTAATTGACCATTTTTCCAAGGGTTAGTTTCATTTTCGTTTTGGTTATTACTATACCACATTAAAACAATTAAAGGGATGAGCACTGCAATTAAAGCAATCCCACCAATTACCCATCGAATGTTTTTAGGGTCTTTGAGTTTATCAAAACTCGAAACTTTCCTTCCTCTAGTTGTTTCTTTTTTTCGACGTCTAAATTCGCTCACAGCTTTATCCTCTTTTTCTTGAAAGTAGTCCCTTTTCTTCTTTTCCTCTTGTTCCAAGAGTTTTTGCACTTCCCTACGACCCTGCGGGTCACTCGTTTGAGCCAATGAAATTTGCAACTGAAAAATACGATTATCCAAAGCTTGCTCATATTCTTTGGCTGCTTCTCTATCACCATTATCAGCTAAGGCCCTCAGATACTCTTCATTACTGAATTCAGCCATTCACTATTTCGCTCCTGCTTCTAAATCGTTTCTTCTATTTTCTTAAAGCCTGAGACTTTTGTCAAGTTACTAGTTTGTAACAAAATCTTACAGATGTAAAAAGCCGAGAAAAATCACATCCTCAGCTTATTTCTTAGTTGTTTCTCGATAATACTTACAGTAGCTTTGAAGAGGGCAAGTCTGGCATTTAGGATTCTTGGCTAAACAATGATAACGTCCAAAGAAAATCATGCGGTGATGACTAATAATCCAATCTTTCTTTGGTATTTTCTTCATCAATTCTGCCTCGATTTCCTCTACACTAGCATTTTCTGGAGCTATATTCAGCCGTTTAGAAACGCGAGAGACATGTGTATCTACAGCAATGGACGGAATGCCATAGACTTCAGCCAATACTACGTTAGCTGTTTTTCGTCCAACACCAGGTAAACTCTCTAATTCCTTGTGAGTTTTGGGAACTTGTCCATCAAAATTCATTAAAACAGCTCTAGCGGTTTTGATGATATTCTTTGCTTTATTCTTATATAGCCCAATGGTTCTCAAGCACATTTCAACATCATCAAGATTAGCAGATGCTAAATCTTCAATTTCTGGATAACGGGCCCACAAACCTGGTGTCACCTTATTAACAGCTTTGTCTGTTGTTTGAGCAGATAAAATAACAGCAACTAGTAATTGAAAGGGAGTCTCCCACTCCAACTCGCCATGTGCATCTGGAAACATCTCTCCCATTATAGCCAGGGCTTCATTAACACGTTTTCTACCTAACATTATTGGCCACCCCACAATTGACGGGCCGCATCCATTCCAGTTTTAAAATCATCCGAAACCTGGTGATGCTGTTTCTTTCCTTGATGCTCCAAACGACGTTCTTCAACTTGAATTTTAGTAGTAATACCACTTAATTTCCAGTTACGAAGAACCCCTTTGATATAATTCCAGTTTGTTTTTCGGTTAAATACTGCCTCTTTCAAAGCCTCACGGATTAATTCTGGGTCAGTGTGTTCTTCCTGAATTTCCTTATTTAAATCTTCGATTACCATAGGATTCAAGATTCCCAAAGCCTGTTCCAATTCATCTGTCAGTTGTTTAATAAGTTGTGTATTTGTTGGTTGACCAACTACAGGACCTGTCCTTGTCTTTTCATTACTCACTAGCTTGTCTAACACTGCTAGGGCAGGTGAGGCATCAACAACCATCTCAATTTCATTATTAACTTTAATAGTCGTAAAATCAAGGAGTCCAGCCTCAGTCAATGTCGTAATACTTTTATTAACCTCAGTGGGGGTCTTTCCAGTTGCCTGCGCTATCTGGCTAGAGGCCACTTCTCCAATCTGAGTAGTCGTTTGGAGATAGAGAAACTGCCAAACTAAAAAGTCATCCGCAGATGGAAAAATATCCTTAAAATGGAAAAATAAGGCATTTGGAAGTACCAGATTTCCTGTTCGATATTGTTCAAAAAAACTCATATTTACCTTTCAGAGTAGATAGGCCAACTCAAAAAATGATATGTTTCAACATAAGTCTTTTGAGAGACCTACTACAAATAACCGTAGAATGAAAAATCGTCTTCCAACTCTTCTAAACGATAAGGTGTTTCTTGATATACCGCGTAGTTAATCCAATTACTAAAGAATGCTGATGCCGCAAGGTTCCAACGAAGTTTAGGCTCCTGACTTGGATCATCCCCAGGGAAATAGTTTGCTGGCACATCTGGATTGATGCCTGCATCCAAATCCCTTCGATATTCTCTTGCCAGAGTATCACGATCATATTCGAAATGACCAAAACTATAAACTTCACGAAGATTCTTGCTTGCCAGAATGGACAGACCTACCTCTTGACCTGATACAACAACGTCTAAATCTGTTTTATTCTTGATATCTTCCAGAGTTACCTCTGTATAGCGTGAGTGCGGTGACACAAAGCTATCATCAAAACCATTCATAAGAAAATTTTCTGGCATGTCAACTGTTTGTTTATAGATACCAGATAATTTCTCAGGCAGAGGAACCTTATCAACACCATGCTTATAGTAAAGACCAGCTTGAGCTCCCCAACACAAGTGAAGAGTTGAATAAACATGCTTTTTAGACCAATCAAAAACCTCTGTTAATTCCTGCCAATAATCAACTTCTTCAAAAGGCATTTGTTCGACAGGCGCACCTGTTACAATGAGACCGTCGTAATACTTGTGCTTGATTTCATCAAAAGTCTTATAGAAGGTTTCCATATGTACGGCGTGGGTATTTTTTGATTTATGACTAGCCATATATAGAAACTCTACGTTAATTTGGAGTGGTGTATTTGCCAAAAGACGTAGCAATTGAGTTTCCGTAACCTCTTTAGTTGGCATAAGGTTAAGGATTAGGACCTCCATCGGTCGAATATCCTGGCTACTGGCTCTATTTTCATCCATGATGAAGACATTTTCCGAACGCAATACATCAAGAGCAGGTAACTTATTATCAAGTTTTATAGGCATAACAACATCTCCATCCTTGTTTATTCTATCTTCATATTATAAACCGGGTAGATATTGTTATCAAATATATATTTTCTCTAGTTAGCTATAGTTTTAAACTATATAAGAACACACTTATTTTTTAAAAGAGTTAAAAAGGCCCTAAGGCCTTTTGTAAAACATAGATAGATTTATCCTGGGAAGTTCATCAATACTTTAGCGTCATAACCCTCAATAGCTTCACGGCCATTAAGTCCGTCAAGCTCAATCAAGAAGGCACAGCCAGCAACGATACCACCTAGGCGTTCAATCATTTCAATTGTAGCTTTGACAGTACCACCAGTCGCCAAGAGATCGTCAACGATAAGAACACGTTGGCCTGGTTTGATGGCATCGGCATGCATACAAAGTGTATCGACACCATACTCTTTTTCATAATCGGCCGAAATCACTTCACGTGGCAATTTACCAGGTTTACGAACTGGCGCAAATCCAATACCAAGTTCAAAGGCAACTGGACATCCAACGATGAAACCACGTGCTTCGGGACCAACAATCATGTCAATCTTCTTGTCAGTCGCATACTGAACGATTTCACGAATAGCATAGCTATAAGCATTTCCATCAGCCATCAAGGGGCTAATATCACGGAAAGTAACCCCTTCTTTAGGGTAGTTTTCAATTGATGCAATATAATCTTCTAATTTCATTTGTTCTTCCTATAGGCATTTCGCCAAATAATATTTACATTTTATTATAGCATGAAAGCGCGGATTTATAAAATGCTAACCCTTAATTTCTAAAGGAATCATCTTAGTCAAGCCCTACTCCTATTTGTAGAGCCAATCATAAATTTCCTGTGGTGTTCCCAAAGCCATAAGTTCTTGGAACTTGACGAGAGATTTAAGGTCTTGGAAAATCTTGCTTTCCTCAATCTCACGTTTTTCAGCCTCTTTATTAACTGTCATGACACCATTATCAATAGTGACAAAGTCCAATTCATCAAAGATTTGAATCATCTTGATGAGGAGAATTTTGTCAATCTTAAGGTAATGACTGAGGTCATCTAGTTTATAGCGCACATCAAATTCTGGGAATTGATAAATGATTTTATATAGCCTTGCAAATTGTTCTCTCGTTCCATAGCCTGTCAGATAATAGGCTTCCTTAATGCTATTCTTAAAATAAATAGCCTGGAATTCCTTACCGTCAAACCACGCTTTTAATTTCGTTGCTGAATTCGGTAGGGTGTTGAGGACAACAGCTTCAGCTTCGTCTGAGGCCTCTTCTACCGTTGGTAGGCCTTCAGGTAGTGTCATATTTTTTGAGCGAAAATCAAATAACTGAACTCCATCCACGCGCGCATCTTCCAACATGAGCTGTAGCGTTGTCTGGCCATTCCATACATTAACGGACAGGGTCACTGCTAATTCCAATCCCTGAGCTTGCTGAAATTCTTGAAGCAAGTGACCTTTATTAAAGGCCACAACATCAAAACTAGCCTTGCCTTGCTTGACCTTAAACTTAAGATGGGCTCCATTTTGCCCCATAGTCCTAGCTTGAATAACGGAAATATCATGTAGCCAAAATACTGGCTTTTTATTATCCATACCAAAAGGTGCAAGTTTTTCAAGGCTCTTAATGGTATCCAAGCTAAGCTCACCGAGTTGGAGCTCCTCGTCTAAAATAAGCGTATTTTTAGCACTCGTATCAATGTCATTATCGTAGACATAACGACACAAAATATCTGAGAGTTGATCAAGATTTTCCTTCGGAAGCGTCATACCGGCTGCTCCAGCGTGTCCTCCAAAAGCAGTGAAAATCTCTCGGTGGTCATCAAGTGCATGAAAGATATTAATAGCTTCCAAACTACGGGCCGACCCCTTAGCCAGACCATCCTCAATATTTAAAACCACCACTGTCTGACTGATTTGTTCCATGATACGACCTGCAACAATACCTAGAACACCAGGATGCCAACCTTCCTTGGCCAGAACCTGAACAGGTTTGTCCAAGTCTACCATTGTCATGGCTTCATCAAAGATGTTTTGAACAACTTCCTTACGTTCTTCATTTTTGGCATTGATTTCCAGAGCAATGGCTTGCGCTTCCTCATCGTCAAATCCTGTCAGTAATTCGATAGCTGGATTTGGATCATCCAAACGTCCTAAGGCATTGAGTTGAGGGGCCAGTTTGAAACCTACCGTTTCTTCAGAAATCGTTGTTGGGTCTACATCGGAAATACGAAGCAATTCTTGAAGCCCAATACGCTCGGTAGTTTTGAGAACTTCAAGACCAACCTTAACCATAATACGATTTTCATCGGTCAGGCTAACCATATCAGCAATAGTCCCAATAGCTACCAAGTCCAACATCTCTGTTGGTATAGTCTCAAGGAGAGCCGTGGCCAATTTGAAAGCTACACCACAACCTGCCAAATATTTAAAGGGATAATCAGCATCTGGATGTTCCGGATGGACAATGGCATAGGCTTCTGGAAGCTGTGCCGGCATGCTATGGTGGTCAGTGACGATAACATCGACACCTTGCTCTTGCGCATAAGCGATAGCCTCATTCCCCGCTACCCCATTATCGACTGTAACAATGAGTGAAATACCTTCTTGCTCAATGAAGTACTTATAGACACTTTCGTTTGGTCCATAACCATCTGTAAAACGGTTTGGCAGGTAGACTCGTGCCTCAGCTCCCATCATTTCAAGGGCTTCTTTGACAATCGAAGCAGACGTCATACCATCCGCATCGTAATCTCCATATACTAAGATTTGCTCATAATTTTCAATGGCCTGACGAATTCTAGCCACTACCTTATCCATATCATGAAGCAGATAAGGATCATGAAGGTGCGATAAATCTGCCTTTAGAAAGTCTTCAAGCGTCTCTTCTGTCGTAATGCCACGTTCATAGGCAATCTTAGCTGCTGTTTCTGCCAGTCCATGTTCTTTAGCAAGTTTAAAAAAGCCAGCATCTGGCTCTTTTGTGTTTATGTTCCAATCATACGTTGATGTAATCATGTTTTTATATTTTCTCCCTGTCATCTAGTCTACCTATTATAACATGAATAAATTTATCATAGTGGATAGAAGCCTAAGTTTCCTAAAAAGAGAATGGGATAACATCAGAAGGTGCTTCGACTCGTGCTACATTTCCGACTAAGACCTACTTTTCTAGACAACATAAAAAACTGGGTATTGCTCCTCATTTAACCTGTATTTTCTCAGATATTCCTTTCTCCTCTTCCCGCGTTATCTAACTCTATTCTACTATCATTTTCAAGCAATATTAGGAAAAACAAGAAAAAGATTCCCTATCTGGAAATCCTTTACATCAATAGTTATAAATCATCCCTGTACAAGCTTGCTCTGAAAGTTCGACAAATCCCAGGGACTGGTAAAAGGCTAAATTTTTCTCGCTACGGTCAGTGGCAAGGAGCCGTTGATAGACATTGGGGAACATCGCTAAAGCCTCTTCTAAGAGTTTCGTGCCAATGCCTTGGCGCTGGTAATCTGGTCGCACCAAGAGGTCCTGTACAAAAATGACAGAATGGCCATCTCCTACTAAGCGAATGTAGGCTATGAGCTCTTTCTCATCATAGACTGCTAACTGCCAGAGACTGGCTTTGACAGCTTCTTCTAGCATAGCTGGGTTGTTGGTATAATTGGTCCAGCCGACTGAGCTGTAGAGTGCAACTAGGTCTGTCATCGCTGGAATCTCTTTTTTATAATTTAACATCTTAACTCCTTTTTAACCTATAATGCTGGAAGAAGGCGATATCCCGATAAGGGGACTCTTGGCAGACCGCCAGCTCCATCTTAAGCATAGACTCTCGCCATCCCTCTTGGCCTTTGAAGCGATTATCTTATAAGGCGTAAAAGACACAAATTCCCTGATAATTCTTGACTTCAAGGCTAGACTTTCTACTGTTGCAGCTAGACCATAAGCCTGAGCCAAGCCCATGGAATGCGTTTCTAAATCCTGACCTACTTTCCTATGATATCTTTGAACTATTCAAAAAGAATATCATAATAGATTTTTCACCAAGGTTGCTTGATGTTATCTAAATAAGTCTGGATATTTGCTGCCATCTAGCATCCCCTTATTTATAGTTAAACATACTGGTAGCTAGTTTGTCTGAGATGCGTGGAAATAGCGTATAGCCTTTGTGAGCAACTGCTAAGAGTCGTGGCAGATTGACTTCTCGTTTATTTTTGCCCAGAATACGGACAATTTTTTTAGCCACGTATTTAGGACTGAGGACAAACTTCTTAACACGCTCAAGATAGGCTCCAGAGGTATCAGCTTGATCGAAGAAAGATGTCTCAATTGGACCTGGATTGATCGTAGTCACATAGACTCCTTTATCAGCCAGTTCTAAACGCAAGGCATCTGAGAAGCCAATTACCGCAAACTTTGTCGCTGCATAGACACTTGAGTTGGCGGTAGCGATTTTCCCTGCCATACTGGCGATATTGATGATATGCCCATGGCCTTGATCTACCATTTTCTCTGCTATCAAGCGTGAAAAAGTCATTGTCGCAAAGGTATTGATGTCAAACATATCACGGACTTCTTGACTAGTGTAATTATCATAAGACTTAAATTCACCGAAGCCAGCATTATTGATAAAGATATCAATACGGCCAAATCGTTGATAAAGATAATTGACCATTTCTTTAATGGCATTATCGTCTCTAAGGTCAATAGCAAGACAGGTTTTATTTTCCACATGGCGATAACATTTCTCAAGTTTGTCCTTGTCTCGTCCCAAGAGGATAATACCATCACTGGGTGAGAGCTGCTTGACAATTTCTTGAGCAAGACCTCCTGAGGCACCAGTAATAGCGATAATACGTTGTTTAGCCATTAGATTTCTACCTCTTCCAAGTCACGAACGATGTGAGTATTTTCAAAAATCGTTTTAGCATCTGCTGCCATCCTGCCGATATCACGCCCCAAAAAACGTGCTGATACGTGATTTAGAAGAAGGCGTTTAGCTGACGCATCCTTAGCTACTTGAGCTGCTTGCATGTTGGTTGAGTGACCATGACTCTTGGCAATTTTTTCGTCCCCCTTGCCATAAGTGGACTCGTGGACCAGGACATCTGCCCCCAGTCCAAGTCGAACACTGGCATCTGTCTTACGGGTATCACCTAAGATAGTGATAACCTTACCTTTCTTAGGTGCGGAAATAAAGTCTTTGGCAATGATTTTCGTTCCATCTTCAAGAACCACATCTTGTCCATTCTTAATTTGTCCAAAAAGTGGACCAAATGGTACGCCTGCTGCCTTAAGAGCCTCAGCATCCAAGGTCCCTTCGAGATCCTTTTGAACCACACGGTAACCAACACAAAAAATGGTGTGATCCAACTTATCTGCATAAACAGCGAACTTGTCATTTTCCATAACCAAGCCTAGCTTATGCTCATCAATTTCCTTAAAATGCACATGATAAGGCAAGCGTGTCCCCGAGGTACGAAGACTAGTCATGACGTATTGCTTAATACCAACTGGACCATAAACCTCAAGGTCAGTTTGTTCTTCGCTAGATTGGAAGGAACGACTAGCCAAGAAACCAGGTAGACCGAAGATATGGTCGCCGTGCATATGTGTAATAAAGATTTTTTTAACTTTACGAGGTTTGATTGTTGTTTCTAAAATCTGACGTTGGGTTCCTTCCCCACAGTCAAACATCCAGACTTCGTTGATTTCATCGAGTAGCTTCAAAACCAGACTCGATACATTACGAGCCTTGGAGGGCTGTCCGGCGCCCGTCCCTAAAAATTGTAATTCCATGACTTTCTATACTTTCTATCTATCGTTTTTCTTATTTCTGGACAATATAAGCCAGGCCTTCACGCTGAGCAAAGCCATAATAAACGGTTTGCCCTTTATATTGAGACAAAAGTTCCACTAATTCATCTTGATTGAAGCTAGCTATCTTAATGACATTGCCCTTCAATTTAGTTACACGACTAAGCAACTGAGTCTCTGGTGTCAACTCTTCCAAGACTTCTTCATCAAAGTCAACCTTGCTCATTTTAACTCGAGTCCCTTCCAAATAAACCTTATACTGTGGGAAAACTTGAGCAAGCTCAAACAAAATACTAGCCGTTGGAACCTCTAAATGCTCTGCAAAGACTAGGGCCACTTCATCGGCATTTTCATAGCAAAAACCATAAGATTTCCCTGACAGATTGAGACGAATAAAGGGCTTGTGTTCATCAAAAGATGGTACTGGATTAAAGAGGTTCAATTCTTTCGAAAGCTCCAAATAGTAATCCGTTGCTGCTTCTGGAGACTGTTTCTGGTAAATCTCTGCAAAATAAGCATTAATAACACTTGGTGGTGGCGTAATAAAAGCCAGTTTTTGATTGTCTGAAAGGTCTGACAAAGTATTTTCCAGATATACCTTATCTAAACTTGTAAAACCACCATATTTTAAAGCTAAATCCATATAATCAGTCATAAAACTCTTCCAATTTCCATTTATTTTTCGGTGAAATATAGCCTGTAATTTCTTCCACTTCTGCCTCAAAACTATAGCTATCTAACAAGGCTAATTGACTCAACTGATATAGTTTATAAGCTTGGTCCTGATGAACCTTAATACTAAAGCGTTCAAAAATCTGTTGAATTTCATCAATCAAGAGTCTTCGCAGAGCCTCACGACTTCCCTTGTCACGTGCTGAGAGACGAACATTAGGAAAGACTGTTGCGACTAAGTTATCTGCTAGGTCCATCTTATTGTAGATGGCTAGGCGAGGAATATCAGTCATGTCCAGGTCTTTAAGGATATCTAAGACCACCTTTTCATGCTCTTCATGATTAGGATCACTAGCATCGATGACATGCAAAAGGAGGTCCACATTGCGACTTTCTTCAAGCGTCGACTTAAAGGCAGCAACCAATTCTGTTGGCAAATCCTGAATAAAACCAACTGTATCTGTCAAGGTCACTTGAAACTGATCTTTTAAGTAAATTTTCTTAGTCGTTGCATCCAGAGTCGCGAAAAGTTCATTGGCCTCATACTGCTTATCATCCGTCATAAGGTTCATAATGGTTGATTTTCCAGCATTAGTATAACCTATTAAGCCAATTTTAAAGGTTCTTGAGTCGACACGCTTTTCACGAATGGTCTCTCTGTTCTTCTCAACAATCTTTAATTGACGCTCAATATCCGCAATCTGGTTACGGATAGAACGACGATTGAGTTCCAACTGACTTTCACCAGGTCCACGGCTACCTATGCCTCCCGCTTGACGACTTAGCATAATCCCCTGACCAGCTAAACGGGGCAACATGTATTTGAGTTGAGCTAGATGGACCTGAAGTTTTCCTTCATGACTCCTAGCCCTCATGGCGAAGATATCCAAAATCAATTGCATGCGATCAATGACTTTTACGCCAAACGCTGCTTCAAGATTGGTATTTTGACGTGGAGTTAAACGGTTATTGACAATGACCGTAGTAATCTCATCCGCATCCACCAAAGCCTTGATTTCTTCTAATTTTCCTGAACCTACGAAGGACTTACTATCATAGCGTTCACGTTTTTGGGTATAGCTAGCTACAACCTCTGCTCCTGCTGTTTTGGCAAGACTAGCAAGTTCCTCCATGGACATGTCAAAATGCTCTGTCTCTTGCAATTCAACACCTACTAAAATAGCACGTTCTTGCTGCTTGGCTGTCTCTATCATAGCAAACCCCTTTTCGAAATAGTCGCCTTCTATTATACCACAGGGAGACCCAAAGAGAAGGGGACAGACCTTAATTTTTTTATATAGAAAAACAAGTTGGATTACCCAACTTGCTTCTGATTAGTGTTTACGTGTCGGTTTCTTTTTATAACCCTTACGACGCTTGCCTTGGTGGAGGCTAGGCGTATTTTGAGAAATCGTTTGACGTACTTTCACAGTAGCCTTATCAACCTTATCTTTAGCCTTGACCAATTCTTGTGAGGCCTTGATTGCACTCTTCGAAGGTTTGTTTTTCTTAGGTTTAGTCTTAGACACTGACTTTACTTGACTAGTCCCCGATGTACGCATACGACGAGACATAGCCAGAAGAATTTTATTTTCTTCGTTGAGGTTGGTCTGGTAGGCCATGGAAAGCACTAAACCAACACCAATCAAGTTTGAGATGAGTGACGATCCACCTTGAGAAATAAAGGGCAAAGGAATACCTGTCAAAGGAAGAATCCCTACTGCCGCCCCAATATTTTCAAAAATATGGAAGACAATCATCATAATAAAACCTGTAGAAATAAAGGTATAGAAACGGTTATTAGACTTAAAAGTCACTCGCAACATGCGATAAATGAGGAAGAGATAGGTCAAAAGAACCAATCCACCACCTACCAAACCAAAGTCTTCTGCAATAACCGTGAAAATCATATCACTCTCACGAACTGGCACATTCAAATCAAGGTGATTAAAACCTTTTCCGTAGATACCACCAGTACCTATCGATATCATCCCTTGTGTCTGTTGAAAGGCGATGCCATCCGCATAAGTGAAGGGGTCCAACCAAGCTGAGATACGGTTAATCTGATAAGTCTGAACTCCTAACTTGAGCAAGGCTTCCTTTCCCCAATCTGTGATAAACACCATTATAAACAGAGTTATGCTAGCTGCAAAAGCTAACACTACCGGTAAGATGATACGCCAGGATATTCCCGAAACCACTATTATACCTGCTAAAATAGCGAGGAAGACTAAGGCCGTTCCCATATCACCTTGAAGAACCAGTAAGCCTAAGACAGGAAGCGTGACCGCTACATATTGGAAAAGTAGTAACCAGTCATCTTGAAGGTCAGTTACCTCTTTTCCTTGTTTAGCCCAAACACCTATTCTTGAAAGAAAAAGGATGTAGGATATCTTCATAAATTCTGATGGTTGAAAAAGGGTGACTGATCCAATGCTGACCCAGTTTTTTGCTCCTGTCGAAGCAACCAAAGCAGGTGAATAAAAAACAAGAGGCAGAACCATAAGTCCCAGGCCAAAAATATAGAGCCAGGGAGTTACCTTCCAAAGAAATTCTGTATTAAATAACATGACAACAAAAGCAAGTACCGAACCAAGAAAAACCCATAGTACTTGCTGAGACATGACTTGCACGAGATTCTTTGGGTAATCAAAATTTGTCGCGATAAAAACCGAGCCCAGACCAACCAGCAGTAAGATAAGGACTGGCAAGAGAATCGAGTAATCTATCCGACTTTCAATAGTATTTTTTGACTTAGCCATGTGTACTCCAAAATAAATATTTAGCAAGAGTTATTATACCACTTTTTCGGCCAGACAAATGACATGAATGTATAAAAAGTAGTTAATTTTTTTAACGAAAAAAGCAACCACAAAAGTGATTGACTTCTTTCATTAGCGATTAATTTGACATGTATCCTTTTCCTTGAGCATTGAAGTATACCCATTGCCCTGAAGGAATTCGAATCCAGCGATTAATAGCCTTGTCACCAGTATGGACATCATAGTAAGAGATTGATCCATCAGGATTTGTAGCTGTTGCCCCCTTCACTTGTTTACCAGTTTGGTCAAAGTAGAGGTGTTGTCCATTAATGGTCTGTTCACCGACGACTACTTCTCCTTTAGCATCAGCATAATACCAGTTATTGTCTCCACTAGTGAAGAAAGTTGATACTAACTTATCTCCGGTAGCCCCATGGTAATATGAGCGAGTGCCATTAGCGTTTGTTGCAAAGCCACCTTTAACTTGCTTACCATCAGTACCAAAGAAGAGTTTTTGACCGTTGATAACTTGAGCTCCTGTAACGACATTACCTTTAGCATCAGCATAATACCATTTATCATGACCAGTCGTAAAGAATGTAGAAACTAATTTATCACCAGTATCCCAATGGTAGAATGAACGGCTTCCGTCAGTGTTAGTCACGAAGCCACCCTTAACTTGGCGACCGTTAGCATCGAAGTAGAGATGTTGACCATTGATGACCTGAGCACCTGTAACATTACGTCCATAAGAGTCCGCATAGAACCAGTTATTATCCCCAGTTGTATAGAAACCTGGTGTATGAGCCTTGGTAACAACTCCTTTAGCATCAACATTGTAGGTTTCACCATTGATAACAACTGATGTATCAACAAGTTTCACACCTGTGATAGCATCATAATATGAACGCGTACCATCAGGATTGTTTACAAAGTTACCTTTAACTTGTTTACCTGACTCATCAAAGTAAAGATCGTCACCATTGATGGTTTGAGCACCACGAAGGACATCACCAGCATTGTTGGCATAGTAAGTCGCATCTCCAACTTGGAAGAAGCGGTTCTTAACTTGAACACCTTTTTCATTGAAGTAAAGGTTTTGCTTACCTACCTTAGTAAATCCAGTAGCAAGGTAGCCTTTATCATTGGCGTAGTACCAGTTACCATCTTGTTCAAAGAAGCCTGAGTATTTACGTTCACCTGAATCACCACAGAAGAACATCAACTGACCATCTTTAGTAGTAATGAAGATACCTTTGGCTTGATAACCATTATCATAGAAGTATTTTTCTTTACCTTCTACTTCAGCCAAACCTGTAGCCATGATTCCACCTTTGAAGAAGTATTGGTAGAATTTTTCTTCTTTACCATTGTCATCTTTAACAGTGACTTCTTTCCAGCCAGTTTGAGTTGTCAATTTACCTGACTTACCATAAACCAATGACTGACCTTTAGCATTCTTAATGATACCATCAGCAAACATCACACCATTTGGCAAGAAGTAATAGTTAGAACCATCGATAGTTTGCTCACCTGTCACAAGGTAACCCTTATCGTTAAAGTAATACTGTTTACCGTTATAAGTCACAAATTGACCCTTAGCCTGAGTTCCTGATGTAGTGTAATAAGTCACACCAGTACCATCATAAGCAAATCCAGTCTTAGCTTTAGTATCACCAGTCAAAGCTGCTGGTAAGAAGGTACCTTTATCATTAACGTTGAAGTACAATTTACCATCACTGAGAACGTAGTCAGAACCACGATTTTGAATGTTTGTACCGTTAAAATACTTAGCTTCCCACTGTTTAATCTTAACAGAGGGATCAATAGTCTTACCTGAAGCTTCCATGACTTCTTTAAAGATTTCTGGATAAAGGCGAAGGCCTGTGTCTGTATCTAAATAAATTACGCCTTTTTTCTCAAGTTCTTTTTTAATTTTTAAATATACAGCCTCTGACTCAAACTGAGTTGTAACTCCGGCTAAGTAACTGCGTTCGGCTTCAGGTATTCCGATTTTTTCAAACACTGTTTTAATTTCCAAAGGAACATCGTCCCAAGAATTTGTTAATTTACTCGACTTGATGTAATATTTAAAATCTTGAAAATTAATAGAAAATTAATTTATGAGACACTTAGTTTCATATAGTAACACTTGGCTCGTAGCTCGGAATGGGCGAGTCGTTACAAAGTCCAACCTTTTGGATTTCATTTTTTG
>ENA-OWLZ01000082-OWLZ01000082.1-metagenome-genome-assembly--contig:-NODE-82-length-25111-cov-12.834810_pt1 | contig 25111 bp, 23 predicted proteins | sample MGYA00245341_ERZ651117 | MGnify/ENA primary metagenome ERZ651117 (study PRJEB26857, sample SAMEA4031763) | metagenome | biome: human; feature: oral; material: saliva | place: Philippines | collected 2014... | reverse complement strand
ACACTAAAATAGGGTTGGTGGAAAATTTCCATCAACCCTAAAAATTATAGAACCTCTTTTTTGATTTCAAAGGAAGTTTTCAAAAAAATACAAAAAATCTTAGTGTAACCATGGACGATGAGCGTCATTCTTGTTATACTCAGTTTGTATAATTAAAAAAGGAGACAATTAAGGTGAAGCAAGAAAGACAACAGAGAAATTCAAATGTAATTTCTATGAATCAAAAGTTACAACAGAAAAAACCTTCTACTCCCGTGTGGAAGAGCCATTCACTAATGACGAAATTAATTGTTATTGGTGCCATCGCCATTTCGGGGTCAATGATTGTCGGGATTGGGAATCAAATTAGCCAAGCAAGTCAATTAGATCAAAAAATTGAACAAGCGAAGGCTGAAAAAGAAGTTGCTGAAAAGCAAAAGGAATCTTTACAACAACAAGTGGAGCTTCTTCAAAGTGATGAATATATCGCGAAGTTAGCGCGTAGTGAATATTATTTAAGCAAAACTGGAGAAATCATCTTCAGTACGCCGCGGGACACTGCAGAGCATAAAGCACAACAAGCGAAAGAAGAAGCCGAACAAGGGGAAACTGTTGTGAAGACGACAACTCAAAACCGTTAGGCAATGAATCTTTTCGATACGTCAAGCGTGTGTCGAAAAGGAAATAATGAAGGAGGAACGCTTTTTATATGTCAATCGAAGTAGGAAACGTAATTTCTGGTAAAGTTACTGGAATTACAAATTTTGGAGTTTTTGTGGATTTAGGAGATCGTAAGACAGGTCTTGTTCACATTAGCGAGGTGTCTGATTCATACATTCAAGATATCAAAGAAGTTTTAAAAGTTGGAGACGAGGTTAAAGTGAAAGTCATGACGATTGCGGATGATGGCAAAATTAGCCTTTCAATTCGTCGTGCCGTTGAGAAACCAAAAGAAGATTCAGCAAATAAAACAAAGAAATCTTTCACACCGCGTAATGACTCTCAAGACTTTAAGAAAAATCGCTCTGCTAGCAGAACTGCAGCTCCATACGAAAAGAAATCTCCTTCGCAAGCAAAAGCAACAGATTTCGATTCTCTAATGAGTTCCTTCTTGAAAGACTCTGAAGACCGTTTAACTTCATTGAAACGTAACACTGAAGGGAAACGTGGGGGCCGTGGCGGTCGCCGTTCATAATGAAACCATCAATCTCTTCTGGTGAAAACTGGAGGAGATTTTTTTGACAGAAAGGAGAGGCCAATGCAACATCAACTGACAGCGTTTTTTAGAAGAAATGTAGAAAACTATACTGAGAAAAAATATGTGCTTGCCGTATCTGGAGGCGTCGATTCGATGGTAATGTTGAATGCGATGGTCACTCTTTTTGGAGACGATGCAAAAGACCGACTCGTAGTGGCCCATGTGAATTATGGACTGAGGGCACAATCCGTAGATGAGGAACAACTCGTTCATCGTTTTTGCAAGCTTCATCAGATTCCAATCGAGACAAAGCATTGGCACAAGGCAGAGGGTGAGGCGACTTCTGAGAAATCGTTGCGAGATTTTCGATATGATTTCTTCCGTGAGGTGACTTCAAAGTATCAGGCGGACTATTTAGTATTGGCGCATCACCAAGATGATCAATTGGAGACCGTTTTAATGAAATGGTCGCGTGGAAGTACGCTCGAAGGTCTCTCAGGGATGAAGGAAAAACGATACGTGAAAAGCTTGTCGATGTTACGTCCGTTCCTATCATATGAGAAAAAAGAACTCTATGAAGAGGCTCAAAAATATGACGTTCCTTACTTAGAAGATGAATCGAATGAATCGGATGACTATACAAGAAACAGATATCGTCATCAAGTTATTCCGTTCTTGAAAGAGGAAAATCCAAACGCCGGAAGCCACTTCCAAAAGAGTGCGCAGATGATTGCGGATGCTGTAGCTTGCTTGATGCCCATTCTAGAAGAAAAACAAGATCAGATTTTCCAAAAAGGGAAGAAAAAAGTCGCGTTCCACCGTGAAGCTTTCCTTAAAGAACCCGTTGAAATGCAACGGCTGCTCTTGCAACAAGTGTTGATGCAAATGGATACCACGATTTCAATCGTGCAGATGGAACAAATCTTAGAAAAGGTCGGCTCCGATAAAGCACAGCTAACGATTGACCTTCCAAATGGATGGAAATTTAAGAAACGCTATGAAGAATGTTCGTTTGAAAAAGGACGTCAAAAAGTGGTTCCAAATATCGAATATGTGTTAGAAAAACCTGAAGACACATTAATTCGACCAAATGAAGATGAGCAAATTCTTCTGACGACAGGAAAGACCTCTTCGGATTTTGCAATTCCTGTGAATCCGTCAGACTTCCCGCTCACGATTCGTCATGCAAAACCAGGAGATAAAATCGCTCTGAATCCAGAAGAAACGAAGCATCAAAAACTCTCGAGATGGTTTATTAATTCTAAGATTCCCCTCGAAGAACGCAAGGAAATTTGGGTGTTAGAAGACGCCTCTAAAAAAATTCGCGCAATTTTGGGGTATCGCTATGCTCAACCGTTGTTCTTTGAAGAGGAAACTGGTAAAATGATTCTATCTTACGAAAACAAAACGAGGTGCACACATGTTAAAAGATGATATGCTAGAAATTTTAGTATCAGAAGAACAATTGCAAGAAACAATTAAGAAATTAGGTGCTACGTTAGCGGAAGATTACCGTGGTAAAGATCCGTTAGTTATTTGTATTCTTAAGGGTGCTATTTTCTTTATGGCAGATTTAGTCCGTGCGATGGACTGTAACTTAGAAATTGACTTCATGGATGTATCTAGTTATGGAAATGAATTTGAATCAAGCGGTGAAGTTCGTATCTTAAAAGATTTAGGTCAAAGCGTTAATGGTCGTCACGTTATTATCGTGGAAGATATTATCGACACAGGTCGTACTTTAAAACACGTGGTTGAATTATTAAAACACCGCCAAGCAGCAAGCGTGAAAGTGGTGACTTTATTAGATAAACCTGAACGTCGTGAAGAAGCAATTGAAGCAGATTATGTAGGGATTCAAGTGCCAAACAAATTCGTAGTAGGATACGGTTTAGACTTCAAACAATTCTACCGCAACTTACCATGCATCGGTGTTTTAAAACCTGAATTCTACGAAAATTAAGAAAGAGTAAAACTATTCGTCAACAAAAGTCAAATATGTTATGATAGAACGGTAGTCAATATTACTATCGTTCTTCTTTTATAAGAAGATGGGGAGGTACAATGAATAATAATAACAATCGATCTATATTCAGATCTAGCTTACTATATATCTTGATTTTCGGTGCTATTGTCATTTTTGTTGGAATGTTTAATGGGGATTCAAAAGGTCCTACTGCAGATATTTCATATACAGAATTTATGCAAAGCCTGAAAGATGGTGAAGTAAAAGAAATCAAACTGCAATATTCGAATTCTGTGTATACCATTACTGGGGAATATACAAATCCGAAAGAGCAGACAACGGAAGAAGCTAAAAATCAAAATGGCTTATCTATTTTTGATAATCGTACTACAAAGAGTACAAACTTCAGAACAACAGTCTTACCAAATGACTCAACGATTAAAGAAATCAAAGAAGTGGCTCAATCAAAAAATACAAAAATTGAAGCTTTACCAGAAAGTTCAAATGGCGTATGGATTTCCGTTTTATTACAAGTCGTATTACCACTTGGCGTATTAGGGTTCTTACTCTATACAATGTTTATGAGCCAAGGCGGTCAAGGTGGACGTAACAATCCAATGAACTTCGGTAAGAGCCGTGCCACAAATCAGAAGAAACAAAACGTGAAAGTGCGCTTCTCTGATGTAGCGGGTGCCGAAGAAGAAAAACAAGAGCTTGTAGAAGTGGTAGAATTCTTAAAAGACCCACGTAAATTTACAGCGCTTGGTGCTCGTATTCCTGCAGGGGTACTTCTTGAGGGCCCTCCAGGAACAGGGAAAACCCTTCTTGCCAAAGCCGTTGCCGGTGAAGCAAACGTACCATTCTTCTCGATTTCAGGTTCTGAATTCGTAGAAATGTTCGTAGGGGTTGGGGCAAGCCGTGTTCGTGACTTATTCGAAAACGCGAAGAAAAATGCTCCAGCAATTATCTTTATCGATGAAATCGATGCCGTTGGTCGTCAACGTGGTGCCGGAATGGGTGGCGGACACGACGAACGTGAACAAACCTTAAACCAATTACTTGTTGAAATGGACGGGTTCGAAGGAACAGAGGGAATCATCGTGATTGCCGCAACGAACCGTTCAGACGTATTAGACCCAGCCTTACTTCGTCCAGGACGTTTTGACCGTCAAATCTTGGTAGGTCGTCCAGACGTGAAAGGCCGTGAAGCGATTCTGAAAGTACACGCACGCAATAAGAAGCTTGCAAAAGACGTGGACTTAAAAGTGATTGCGCAACAAACTCCAGGATTCTCCGGTGCTGAACTTGAAAACTTATTAAACGAAGCAGCTTTAGTAGCCGCTCGTCGTGATAAAACAGCTATCGATGCATTAGACTTGGATGAAGCACATGACCGTGTGATTGCAGGTCCTGCTAAGAGAGACCGTGCGATCAGCAAGAAAGAACGCGAAATGGTGGCTTACCACGAAGCAGGGCATACCATCGTTGGTATGGTCTTAAGCGATGCACGTGTGGTTCATAAAGTAACGATTGTCCCTCGTGGACGCGCTGGCGGATATGCTATCATGCTTCCAAAAGAAGATCGTTTCTTAATGACAAAAGAAGAATTGTTCGAACAAGTCGTTGGGCTTCTCGGTGGTCGTGCTGCTGAAGAATTTATCTTTGGTGTGAAGACAACAGGAGCAAGCAATGACTTTGAACAGGCAACAGCTATCGTTCGTAGCATGATTACAGAGTACGGAATGGTGGATGAATTAGGAACTATTCAATACGAAGGAAATCATCAAGTATTTATCGGACGTGACTATGGTCAAACAAAAGGTTACTCAGATCAAGTGGCGTTTGAAATCGACAATGCAGTACGTCGTATCATGAAAGAAGCGCATGAAAAAGCTCTTCAAATTCTTGAAGAACATAAAGACCAATTAGAATTGATTGCTCAAAAACTTCTAGAATTAGAAACATTAGACGAACGTACGATTAAATCACTTTTCGAAACAGGCGAAATGCCTGCTCCAATCGCAGAAGAGGAATATCCAAGCGAAGCAGAAGCAGCAAGTTTCGAGGAAACAAAAAAAGCTCTAGCAAAACGCGATGCCGAACAAGCAGAAGGTAAAGAGAGTTCAGAGGAAGATGGTGAAGGAGAACAAGAAGTGCAAGCTTCAGAAGAAGTGGAAGTAGCGGATGTGACTCCAGCAGAAGATTTCACTGAACAAAACGAAAACGAATAACACAAAGGGAAGGAGAGCTGAGGCAGTTGTCACAGCTCTTTTCCTATGAAAAAGGAGAAACAAATGGCAGATACATTATTAAAAGTATTGGCGTTCAATGATGAGGTCAAAGCCGTTGCTATGGTTGCCACAGATGCAATCGCAGAAGCACAACGCAGACATGATACTTGGAGTTCTGCAACAGCAGCGCTTGGTCGTACCATCATCGGGACACAATTATTAGCAAGTAGTTTAAAAGGGGATGAACGCATCACGGTTCAAGTGAACGGAGATGGCCCTGGTGGGAAAATCATGGCCGATGCAAACGGTCGCGGAGAAATGCGTGGATATATCACGAACCCTCATGTGAGCCTTGAATTAAACGACAAAGGAAAATTAGATGTCCGTGGTGTTGTAGGGACAAACGGAACGATTACCGTTATTAAAGACTTAAATATGAGAGAACCGTTCTCTGGCCAAGTACCAATTGTGGACGGAGAATTGGGAATGGATTTCACGTATTACTTAGCAGTCTCTGAGCAAATTAATGGGGCAGTTGGGGTATCGGTTCTTGTAAATCCAGACGAAACGGTTTGTGCAGCAGGTGGATTTATGATTCAGCTATTACCAGGAGCGAGCGAAGCGACCATTTCAGAAATCGAACGTCGAATTAGTGAAATTCCAATGGTATCGAAACTGATTGAACAACAAGAACAGCCACGGGATATTTTGAATCGATTATTAGGTTCAGAAAACATTCGTGAGTTAGAGGAGTTGCCTGTGAAATTCCATTGCCCATGCACGCGTGAACGTTTCAGTGCGGGGTTAATGTCCATTGGGGTAGATGACTTACAACACTTGATTGATGAAGATCATGGGGCAGAAGTCGTATGTCATTTCTGTGGTGAGAAATTTCATTTTGATGAAGCAGAATTACAAGGTTTAATCGATGAGATTAAGGCCAATCGCAAAGAGGCAGATGCCTAAGAGTTAAATAACTGTATTTTAGAGAGTGAGGAGAACAGAATCTTGTTTTGGCTCGCTCTCTTTTTGTGTTTTCAGCCGTTAAAGCTATACAAATACAGAAAAACTTAGTATAATACATACATAATACAAAAGAGGTATATGAATGTTTAAACGAATTTTTTCTAGAATGAAAGGCTTCCTCATGTTATTTGCGGGGAGTATCGCACTCTTAGCAGTAGCTCTAATGCTTGATTTTAAAACATTTGAACAATTTAATTTTTATCAAGATGTCAACGTTTGGAGTCATCCAATTCTTTTATTGCAACTAGTGATGGTAGCAATCGTGCTCCTTTTGCTAGGGCAAGTTATCGGATTATCCGCGAAATATTATTTTGCATTTAAAAAGCTAGATGCGCTCTTCCCAAATAACGAATGGGAACAAAAAGAGTTTAAAGAAAAAGCAGACTATGTCGATGAGAAATTCGAAGCGATGATTGTAAAAGAAGTACTCATTTTTTTCGGAAGTCATTTTACAGTGATTCCACTAAAAGAATTAAAAGAAATTCATCTCTATCGTACGAGTACAGGGCGCCGTGTGTATTATGGAATCAAGTTTACGTTTAAGACAAGAAGACGAGCCTTTGTTCCAAATACGTATGGAAAGACACTAGAAGACAAGTATCGTCTCGTTCGAAAAGTGAATTACTTCGTCCCAGTTAAGATTAAGGACGATTGGAAAAATATCAATAGAAAGTAGGAAATTAAGGTGCATAAAGGGTACGCAAGAAGAACAGGTCCGATATGGGTTGTAGTAGCGATAATGACTGTAGTGTTGGTAATCATTGCACGTGCTGGATTCAAATCTTTCCAGAGCGCGGAAGAGTTATACAAAGCCAATGAAGTTTACTATGTAAACGATAAGGGTTCATCCGTCGCCATTAAAGTAATGGATATCGATCCAGAACCGCTTGTTCTAAACGGGCATACCTATTACTTAGTGAAACATGAACGAGGTGTTGCGGTCTTCGAGGTAGACTCGGATGAATTGAACAATGTCTTAGAAGCAAAGAGAGCTGCCGGAAATGCAGAGAACGCACTCGAAGCGTCGAATCTTTATTTGAGTGTGCGTGTCACTCCTGAAACGAGTAAACGTAGAGGGCGCACCACAGTGGTGAATGTAACGCCTGAGATGAAAGACGCCTTTTACCAAAAATATAAAGAGAGTCCGCTATATTCAGAAAATGCTAAAACGCAAATCGATGAATCAAGAATCTTGAAGTTAACGACTTCTGAAGCTCAATGGGGAGATTCGGCAATGACGTTTGTCATGCTTGCGGTCGTTCTTGGGCTGATTGCGTTCCAAATTTATCAAACGCGTCGCTTGAAGGCGCAGTATGCTCGCTTTGATGCATACTTTCCTGATTACGCAAACAATATGAAGCAGTTGTTGGATGATGCAGAATATGTGGATCCAAAACTCAAAATCCTTGTGATGGAAGGCATTCTTGTCAGCTACGACATTAACTTTACCGTCGTCGACTTATCAGAAGTCAGCAAGTCTTATCTTGTTTTTGAGAACAGAAGAAAAGGCGGTATGAGGGTTCATCTCCGCTTTGAATATCCAAACAAGAAACACGACTCGATTCTCTTTAGAAGACAATTATTACGTCTCAAGGATCTTGTGGAATATTTAAACGTAGAATACAACTTAGGATTGAAAGTAGATTTTAGACTCTTAGGATAATCAATGGAGAGTAAGATGAACAGAAAGATATTTGTTAGGACACTATTTGACTGGTGTATCGTTATTGTTTTATCGGTTGTTTGCTATTTTGATATACAGCCAGCTATTCATATGAATACGAACCCCGAAAAATTGTATCAGCAAGGCTATATCTATAAGGGAGAGAATAGTAATGATGTATTAGCTATAAAAGTGCTGGATATTGACCCTAACCCGATTGAGAGAAAGAATAATACTTATTATTTAGTTAAACATGAATATGGGGTCACAGCCATGAAGGTCATTAAAGGAAGCATAAATAAACTACTTGAGATGAAAGAAGCACTTGCTCCTCAAGAAAATCCTTTGGAATCTGCTGAGTTTTATCTTCATGTACAGGTGCTTCCTGAAATTCGCAGAAGAAGGAAAAGTTCAGATATCGTCATTATTAGCCAAGAATTTAAGGGCATCATTCAAGAGAGATTTAATCAAAGCGACCTTTCAAAAGGCGGGGATACTGTCGATACGACGCATCTTCTTGATTTGATGGACGACAAAGGGGTAGCTCATCTTCTCGTGAAACCTGTATTGGTGGGGCTTGTAGCATTCTTTTTCTTCATCAATACAATCAGAAGGACTTTCTATTTACGTAGACAGTTCAAGCTCTTTAATACATTGTTTCCAGCTTATGCGAATCAACCAGAGCGATTAGTGAAAGATGCAGACTATGGGGCCCCCTCATTACGAATGTTAGTTCACCAAGATGTTCTCGTGCTATACGGTTCGGAGTTTCAAGTTGTTCCAGTAAAAAGTATTAATCAAATTAAATTGTTTAGAACACGCAGAAAAGGACATTTTCGTTATAAGGCGAAGCTGTTCTTCTATTCGGGATATTCTCTACAATTAGACGTCAATAGTGACGTGATTGAAGTGCAATATCGTTTCTTTGAATATCTAGCTACTCTTGCTCCGATAGAGATAGTAGATGAGTGGGAACAGAATTTTGAATAAGAAGGTGGAATTTTTTTGCATAAAGGGATTTTCAGACGAACATGGGGAATGTGGATTCTCACCGTCCTGTTAGGATTAACAGTGGTGGTGGTGGGATTTGTAGTGTCATTTGGATTTATGAGCGGACGTGAATTATACGAACATGAAATCATTTATAAAATGGAAAATGATTCATCGTCCACTTCGATTAAAGTGTTAGATATCGACCCAAGCCCGCTAGAGATAGATGAAGAAACTTATTATTTAGTGAAACACAATTATGGAGTGTCGTTCTTAAGAACAGATGCTTCTGATATTAAACAGATTCTAGAGTTTAAAGAGGCGCTTTCTGAGAAAACGAACGCGCTCGCCCCTTCAGACTTCTACTTGAATGTACGTGTCGTTAATGAGAAGGAGAAACGTGGAAGATCCAGCGTTCGAACGAATATTACGCCAGAAATGAAGGAGGCCTTTGAAGAGAAATTCAAGGCTAGCCCACTTTGGGTGCAGGCGACTCTCGATAAATTGGACAAAACGCATTATTTAACGATTACGGATAGTGCGGCAAGGTTTGTCGATATCGTGATGTTAATCATAGCTGTCGTATTCTTTGTCATTGTATTCACCTGGCAAATCATTCGCGTTCGTCGAATCAAAAAACATTACGCGCGTTTTGACGAACTTTTCCCTGACTACAAGGATGATATGAAACGCTTATTGGATGATGCGGAGTATCTTGATAATCAACTTGGCGTACTTGTCAAAGACGGAATTTTAGTTTCTTTTGGGACTGAGTTTAGGGTAGTAGATTTAGAAGAAGCTGTCAGTGGGTCCGTTTTCCGTGAAAAATCAAAATGGGGTGCAAAGTATCATCTTACATTCTTCAATGAAGGCCGTAAGAAAAAAGAGGATGTCCCTCTTGGTGATTTACAGGGCAATATCGTTGATTTAGTCCATTATTTAAGAGAAGTTTGCTCATATAATGTTTATATTCAATTTTAAAAAAATAAAAATTTTTTTATGGTACACAAAACAGTCTACAATTTATTTGTAGGCTGTTTTTCTTTGCAGAAACCTTTTGATACTGCGGGTTTGCAGGAGGTCGTGGAACATAAATTTCTTCAATTCTAAGTTAAAAAGTTAACAAATGTTAACCATAAAAAGAGTCGAAAGTTCATTATTTAGTGATAGAATGAACATATCAAATCAAAGGACGTGATCTTATGGATTTCACAGGTAAAGTTGCCATTGTCACTGGTGGGGCAAATGGTATTGGTAAAGAAATCGTTCGCGGTATCGTTAACGGCGGCGGTTTTGTAGTCATTGCAGATATTAACGAGGCTGCAGCAAACAAAACAGTTGAAGAGTTCGGACCAGAACACACAAGCTTCAAATACATGGATTTAGGAAATCATGAATCTATCGTAAAAAGCATGAACGAAATTTTAGCAGAACGCAAAGTAGACATCTTAGTGAACTGCGCTGGGGTTATTAGTGCTAAACCATTCGACCAATTAACATATGAAGAATGGGAAAGAACTATCCGCATCAACCTTTCAGGATGCTTCTCAACAATCAGCACCATTTTCCCACACTTTATCGAAAACAAAGGTGGACGTATCGTAAACGTATCTTCAGTTGCTGCTAAATTGGGTGGTGGACTTTTAGGAACTGCTGCTTACGCTTCTTCTAAAGCTGGTTTAAATGGTTTAACAAAAGCCGTTGCTAAAGAAGGCGGTAAATACAATATTGCATGTAACGCTGTATGTCCTTCATTCACTCGTACAGATATGACAACAGTATTATCAGAAGATAAAGAAAAGAGCCAAAAAGTAATCAGCATGATTCCTCTTGGACGTCGTGCAGAACCAACAGAAATCGCTCAAATGATTCTCTTCTTCGCAAGTGATCTTGCAAGCTTCGTTACAGGGGAAATCGGTGACTGCGATGGCGGTATCACATTAGATGGCTGATTTTAGCTAAGTCTTATTCCAAATCAGAGAAGGATTGTGAACAGTATGAAAAAGATTAAAATTCCTGGGGATACAATCATTATTCCAATGTTTATTGGATGTGTGATTAATACATTTTTCCCTCAAGTATTACAAATTGGTGGATTTACCACTCCAATCGTGAAAGGTGCTGGACCACTTGTTGGGGCATTCCTCTTCATTATCGGGGGTACCATTTCTCTTAAAAACACACCAAAAGCCGTTGGACGTGGGGCAGCGATTATTTTAGCGAAAATTGCGGTATCTGTAGTCTTAGGGTTATTGGTTGCGAAAGTATTCAATGACAACTTCCTCGGACTTAGCGCCGTTGCCGTTATCGGGGCCATTTCAGTAGCCAATAACGCAATGTATGCGGGTATTGTAGAGGTATACGGGGATGAAATCGATGCTGGTGCCGTTGGGATTACAACATTAAGTGTTGGACCAATGGTAACAATGGCCGTATTAAGTAGTGCGGGTCTTGCAAACATCTCGATTTGGAACTTAGTCGGAACTATTTTACCGCTTGTGTTAGGGATTGCGTTAGGAAATGCCTTCCCATACATGAAGAAAGTTCTTTCAAACGGGATTACAGCTATCATTATCGTCGTTGGTTTCTGTTTAGGGGCGAACATGAGCTTTGGCCAAATTCTTGAGGGTGGTCTTCCTGGTATTTTACTAGGGGTTGTCACTACTTTTGTTGGTGGGGCTGCTGCGATTGCTGCAGACCGCTTAACAGGTGGGAGTGGGGTTGCCGGTGCTGCTATTTCAAGTACAGCAGCCAGCGCTATCGCTACACCAGCTGCACTTTCAGCAGTGGATGCATCATTTAAAGGAATCGAAGCAACAGCAACGACTCAAATTACAGCTTCCGTAATCGTAACAGCAATTTTAACTCCAATCTTAACAGCCTATATTGCTAAGAAATTTGGAAACAAAAAAGAAACTGAAGCACAAGAAGCTTAATCGAATCTAAAAGCGAACCCACCTCGGAAAATTCCGAGGTGGGTTTTGTTTTGCACCAGTTGTAACAATTATGTTACGTAACAAAAATGTTACATCGAAAAGTTGTGTTGTATCAAAAATGAACCGTATCAAAATTGATACAAAAAGAGTAGAGTGTATCAATTTTGATACATCCAAGATTCAGAACACCATTCAACTGAATTTTTACACAAAAAAAGAACCTCAAAAACTGAATGGAGATCTTTTGGATTCTATAGTGAGAGCAGTAGCTTGGTAGGGTTGAGACTTTGGCTCAACCCGTGCCATCACTATGAAGATATTCAAAAGATTAAAATTCGTTTCTGAGACTCTTATATGATGTTTAGAATGAATTACGCTTCACCGAAAATACCTGTTGAGAGGTAACGTTCGCCTGTATCTGGTAATAGAACTACAACAGATTTGCCTTTTCCTAAGCGTTTTGCCACACGTAGAGCAGCCGTTACAGCAGCTCCAGAAGAAATACCAGCTAGGATCCCTTCTTTAGCAGCTAAGTTTTTCGCAGTTTCGATGGCGTCGTCACTTGACACAAGTTCAAAGCCGTCGATCACATCTCGGTCGATAATGCTTGGTTCAAAACCAGCAGAGATTCCTTGGATGCGGTGTTTTCCTTTTTGGCCTTTAGAAATAAATGGAGCTTCTTCAGGTTCAACCCCGATAATTTCTACGTCTTTGTTCACTTCTTTTAACGCACGACCAACACCAGTGATGGTACCACCTGTACCGATACCGCTGATGTAAGCGTCTGGTGTTTTTCCGTCGAAGGCTTTAATGATTTCTTGTCCAGTTGTTTGATAGTGAATCGCTGGGTTTGCTTCGTTGTCGAATTGACGTGCCCAGAAGTAGCCAGGTTGTGCCGCTAATTCTTCTGCTTTGGCAACGGCAGCACCGAATCCGTCAGCAGCAGGCGTTAATAACACTTCTGTACCGTATGCTTTCATTAATTGACGGCGTTCGATAGACATCGATTCAGGCATAATGGTTATGACCTTGTATCCTTTGGCAGCGCCGACTAGTGAAAGTCCTACCCCTGTATTTCCACTTGTTGCTTCGATGATGGTATCGCCAGGTTTGAGGCTTCCATCTTTCTCAGCTGTTTCGATGATGTTTAAAGCGATACGATCTTTCACAGATCCACCGGCGTTAAACGACTCGACTTTTACATATACATCTGCAGAATCGTCTGAAACTAAGCGGTTTAGTTTCACAAGGGGAGTGTTCCCGATTAATTCTGTAATAGTTTCTACTGATTTGACCATAAATGATCCCTCCATAAAGTTAGACTGGGCAACTTTAAGGGTTGCTTGTTACCATTGTAACGGTGTTTGGACTTAGGAACAATACTTTTGTTTCAAAAAACAGAAAAAAATATAGAAAATTCAAATTAGGTGTGATACACTATCTGCTAGCAAGGGCTTTTAAACTCATCCAGAGAGGTGAGAAAGGCTAAGATCAAGTTGATTAGACTAGCCCTACGCTTAAAAACATAGGGCTTTTTGTGTGCACAAAAACGCCCGGAAAAGAGGGTAAAATGGAGTTACAAACTTCCAAAGTCGATCTGTTGTTAGATGTGGATCAGAAACCGGAGCTCGTGCCCGGGCTGCTCTTGAGCCTGCAGCACGTGTTTGCGATGTTTGGTGCCACTGTTTTAGTGCCGTTAATATTGGGGATGCCAGTATCGGTTGCTTTATTTGCGTCAGGATTAGGAACATTAATCTATATGGTTGCGACGCAGTTTAAAGTACCTGTTTACTTGGGATCCTCTTTTGCTTTTATTACGGCCATGCAATTCGCGATGGCGCAAATGGACGGGAAACCAGATGCTGCGCAAACAGGGGTTGTGTTAGTCGGACTACTTTATGTGGTGGTGGCCTTATTTGTTAAATTCTTAGGAACGAATTGGATTAACCGACTCTTACCACCAATCGTTATTGGGCCAATGATTATTGTAATTGGGTTGGGACTTGCTAATAGTGCAGTGAAGAATGCGGGCTTTGTAGTAGATGGAGACTGGAAACCAATGCTGGTTGCGACCGTGACTTTCTTAATAACGGCATTTATCAATACAAAGGCAAAAGGCTTCTTGAAAATCATCCCATTTCTATTCGGGATTATCGGTGGATATATCGTGGCCATCTTCTTTGGGCTCGTCGATTTCACAAAAGTCATTGAAGCGCAATGGATTGCTTTGCCAGAATTATACTTACCATTTAACACAAACGGGTTGTTCCATCAATATAACTTGTACTTTGGACCTGAAACTTGGGCGCTTCTGCCAGTAGCGGTTGTAACGATTGCGGAACATATCGGGGATCATACGGTATTAAGTGAAATCTGTGGACGTCAATTCTTGAAAGACCCAGGCTTACACCGCACACTCATCGGGGACGGGGTGGCAACAGCCGTATCTGCCTTCCTAGGAGGTCCGGCCAATACCACTTACGGTGAAAATACAGGGGTTGTAGGGTTAACACGTATCGCATCGGTATCGGTTATCCGTAACGCAGCACTGATTGCGATTGGATTTAGTTTCTTTGGTAAATTCACAGCGCTGATTCGTACAATTCCAAACGCAGTACTTGGTGGCATGGCGATTCTCTTATACGGGGTGATTGCTTCAAACGGGTTGAAAGTATTAATCGAAAAACAAGTGGACTTTAGACAAGTACGAAATCTCATTATCGCAAGTTCGATGTTAGTACTTGGACTTGGTTCAGCAGTGCTTGAAGTAGGACCTGTCACTTTATCAGGAACAGCGCTTTGTGCGATTGCGGGAATCGTCTTAAACTTAATCTTGCCTCGTGAGAAAACAGAAGAAAAATAATTTAAACGTTAGCGAACCGTAAAAGGCGTCAGTTTTCTGACGTCTTTTTTGTACTTGTGAATGACAGTTTCAAGCATAAAAAGGGATTTATATAAAAAAAGATATGAAAGAATTTTAATGAGAATTTCCGGAATAACTCTCTACGTTCTAAATCTTAATAGAAAAAGGGATTTTTAAGCGTGAATTACTTGCTAGCGCCCTTTATAGTCTTATATTATATAAGTAATGTAGTTTATACTATTTATAAAATTATATAAATCTGAATGTTTTTGACCGTTTTAATGATGTGAAAAAAACAAGTTGCAGGAGGAATTTTATGCTTACTGAAAAGCGTAGAAGAATTATTTTGGACTTATTAGAAAAAGAAGACACGGTTCACCTGAAAGAATTAATGGTAGCATTGGGTGCTTCTGAATCAACGGTTCGTCGAGACCTATCTTTACTAGAAGAGGAAGGAACGCTGATTCGTGTCCATGGTGGAGCCAAACGTGTGTATTCGAAAGAATATGAACCAACGACAAAGGAAAAAGAACGCTCCAATCGTCGTGAAAAAGAATGTATCGGCCGCTATGCCGCATCTCTTGTCACAAAAGGCGAGACAATTTATATGGATGCTGGAACAACAACGCTTCGTATGATTCCACACTTAGAAGGAAAAGACGTGACAGTCATTACAAATGGCGTGCAACAAGCACATCTGTTAACCGATTATGGCATTAAAACTATTCTTCTTGGAGGACATGTTAAAACTGAGACGAGCGCGGTGGTAGGACCTCTTGCGCAAAATCAATTACGTGAATATTTCTTCAAAAAAGCATTTCTTGGAATGAACGGGGTTGATTTAAATTATGGATATACGACTCCAGACGAAGAGGAAGCAACGATTAAAAAGATTGCAATCAATAAGAGTCATCAGGCATATGTCTTGGCGGATTCAAGTAAATTTGCTAAAGTAAGTCTTTGTAAAGTAGCTGATTTTCATCAAGTAACAATGGTAACAAACACGACGAAGGAGCAAGCCGACTTACGTTACCGTATGGCGGGAAGCATTCGTCTTGTTGAAATGGACGCATAATAAAGGAGAGATAGCATGATTTACACGATTACGTTTAACCCAGCGATTGACCTTGTTGTTAAAGTTCCAAACTGTGAACTGGGCACCTTAAACCGTTCTGTTGAAGAAAACTACGTGGCAGGTGGAAAAGGCATTAATATGTCTGTCATTTTGAAACGTCTAGGATTCGATAATACAGCAACAGGTTTCTTGGCAGGTTTCTCAGGAAACTTCATTAAAGAAGCGTTGCAAGCGGAAGGAATTCATACGAACTTCATCGAAATCGACGGTGTTACACGTATTAATTTGAAATTAAAGAGTACTGAAGAAACGGAAATCAACGCGAATGGCCCTGTGGTTTCTGCAGAAGATTTTGCTCGTTTAGTACAGTACTTTGAAGCAAACTTGCAATCAGGGGACGTGGTGTTCTTAGCTGGAAATGCCGGTAATGGGATGGACCACTCCGCGTACACAACGATTGCAAAATTGTGCGACGATAAAGGCGTAAAATTAGTGTTGGACACTACAAAAGAGTTATTAACGAAATGCCTTCCATATCACCCATTTATTATCAAACCAAACCATCATGAGTTAGGTGAGATTTTTGGCGTGACGATTGAAACCGAAGAACAAATTGTCGATTATGCGAAAAAACTCCAAGAAATGGGAGCGCGAAATGTATTAATTTCTCGCGGTGGAGATGGCGCACTGCTAATAACTGAAACTGGGGAAGTCTATACATCGAATGTTCCAAAAGGAAAATTAGTAAACTCAGTTGGAGCAGGAGACTCAATGCTTTCAGGCTTTATGGCGAAATTTATTGAAACCAAAGATTACGCGGCAAGCTTGAAACAAGGAGCCGCTACAGGAAGTGCGACAGCCTTCTCTGTAGGAATTGCTGAAAAATCATTTATCGAAGAATTGTTACCACAAGTAGTAGTGACAAAACTGTAAGCGTAAAGGAGTAGAAAATGAAGTTATCGGATTTATTTATTAAAGAAGCGATGGATCTATCGCTAAAAACAACAACGAAACAAGAAACATTAGCCCATTTAGCAGGAAATTTTGCCAGCCTTGGTAAAGTGAGCGATGTGGATGCATACGTTGCTGCACTGGAAGCTCGTGAAGCTCAATCAACAACAGGTGTGGGGGACGAAATTGCGATTCCTCACGCACAACACGAATCCATTACAGAGGCTGCGATTGTTTTCGGACGTAGCGAAAAAGGAATCGAGTGGGAATCATTTGACGGCCAACCTGCAAAACTTATCTTCATGATTGCAGCGCCTGCAGGGGGCGGAGGCGAGCACTTGCAAGCTTTAGCAAAACTTTCTTCAGTATTAATGAACCCTGAAGCAAAAGTGGAACTTCTTCAAGCAGGAAGCGCAGACGAAGTCGTTGAAGTCTTCAAGAAATTCGAAGAGCCTCAAGAAGAAACCGTTGAAGAAGTAGCAGAGGAAACAGCTCCTTCAAACGAAGACGTGTATGTATTAGCGGTAACAGCCTGCCCAACAGGAATCGCGCATACGTTCATGGCCGAAGAAAAATTAAAACAAGCAGGTAAAGCGGCTGGTTACAAGATTAAAGTGGAAACAAACGGACAATCAGGAATCGGCAACCGTTTAACAAAAGAAGATATCGAACGCGCAACAGCGATTATCGTTGCAGCGGACAAACAAGTGGAAATGGCTCGTTTTGACGGTAAGCCAGTTATCATCACAAAAGTAGCGGATGGAATTAATAAAGCGGACGAATTAGTAGCACGCGCTGCAAAAGCGGACGCTCCAATTTACCATGCTAGTGAGGATGCAAATGCCACAGAAGAAAGTGTTGAAGGGGAGTCTCTTGGTCGCCAATTCTACAAACACTTAATGAATGGTGTATCGCACATGTTACCATTCGTTGTAGCCGGTGGGATTTTAATTGCGGTGTCATTCTTCTGGGGAATTACTTCATACGATGTGACAGATACAGCAAATCATAATCCAATTGCTGAAGCGATTTTCCGTATGGGTAAATTAGCCTTTGCGATGATGCTTCCAATGTTAGCTGGTTTCATCGGGCAATCAATGGCGGACCGTCCAGGTTTAGTGGTTGGTTTCATGGGTGGGGTATTTGCGAACCCTGCTTTATTCACAGATTTTGCAACAGGCGGCGTATTCGCTGAAGGATATGTTTCTTCAGGATTCCTTGGTGCCTTAGTGGCTGGTTTCTTAGCAGGTGGAATTATCGCATTCCTAAAATTTGCATTCTCATGGTTACCAAAACCATTAGAAGGATTAAAACCAATCTTCCTATTCCCAGTGTTCGGGGTTCTGATCATGGGTGGTTTAATGTTATTCGTGATTAACGGACCAATGGGAGCTGTTATGAACGGATTAGTCAACTTCTTAGAAAATGTTCCTACTGAACTTGGCATCGTATTAGGATTCTTAGTAGGTGCGATGATGTCGATCGATATGGGTGGCCCAATTAATAAAGCGGCTTACGTAACAGGGACAGCCTTAGTCACAAGTTCAGGAACAGCTGGTTCAGACGTAATGGCGGCTGTAATGGTCGGCGGTATGGTACCACCACTTGCAATCGCAATTGCAGCAACAATCAATAAGAATTTATTTACAGAAGCAGAACGTAACAGTGCGTATGTTAACTACGTCATGGGTGCAGCCTTCATTACAGAAGGAGCGATTCCTTTCGCTGCAGCTCATCCATTACAAGTTATCCCACCATTAGCGTTTGCTTCAGGTGTTGCAGGTGCCTTATCAATGGCATTTGGCATTGTGAGCCGTGTTCCTCACGGTGGATTATTCGCAGCGTTTGTTAACGGAGTTTCAAATCCATTAGTATTCATTGCAATCTGGATTTTCTGTGGTTTCATCGGAGCATTATTATTAAACGTGACACTTTCTAAAAAAAACAAAGCTAAATAATTAGAGTTGAATTTGGGCTTCTAGGATTTTCCTAGGAGTCTTTTTTGCAAAAATTTTGAATGTCATGTTTGTTGTTAGAGTTTTGGAGTTGCAAAAAAAGAACTACAGGAGTATATTAAAAACAGTTAAATATGTGAAAAGTACAAAGGGGTGCCATTTTTGGCTGAGATGTAGTTACAAACCCTTGAACCTGTTACGTTAGTACGTGCGTAGGAATTGTATTTGATTTCGAAGTTTTAGACGGAGTCTCTTTGTGTTTTTCAACAAACGAAGGAGGCTCTTTTTTCATGAAGAGAAATGTTTTAGTATGGGTAGAAGTTGCAATTATTGCAGCATTGTCAATGTCACTGTCCTTTATTCCGGACTTTGCTGGGTGGTTTTCACCGTCGTGGGGAGCAATTATTCTTGTTATTTTTTCACTACGTCGTGGCTTGACACCAGGTTTAGCAGCAGGATTGCTATGGGGATTACTCCACTTTGCGTTAGGTAAAGTGTCATTCTTGTCTGTTGAACAAGTACTCATTGAATATGTCATTGCATTTGCAGTGATGGGACTTGCAGGACTTCTATATAGTCCGTTCCAAAAAGCATTAAAAGCTGAGAAATATACAAGTGCGATTACGTTAGCTTGTACTGCAGCTTTTGTAGGAGTAGGCGTTCGCTACTTCTTCCACTATATTGCCGGGGTAATTTTCTGGGGTAAATATGCACCAGAAGGAATGAGCCCATGGTTATATTCACTTACTGTAAACGGGACGGCGGCGCTCGGGACTTTCATTGTGGTAGTGATTGCGTGTGTGGCGCTGATTCGTCAAAAAAAATTATGGATAGCTCACTAGGGAAATTGTGCTTTCCGAGTCCTGGTTTAACCTGAAACCAGGGCTCTTTTTTGTTGGAAGAAATTAAGGGTAAAGCACTACGTGCGCTTTGGATGTCTCTGTAGTAGAAATAATAGCTGCAACGGGTTGAGCCTGAGGTCTCAACTCCTACCAAGCTTCAAACTGACACTAGGAATAAATTCCAAGTGTCAGTAATTCACATTGGTTGCACGCGCTATTATTACTACTACAGAATCCAAAGCACTCGTGCTTTACTAATAATAAGTCTGGTTTCAGTTAAACCAATTTTCCTAGGAGCTAGGAGGGGAAGAGTAAGATACTTCGTGCCTTCAAATAACTCTATAGTAGTCATTAGTGCTGTACCGACCTGAGCCTGGGTCTCAGGTCTATCGAGCTTCAAACTGACACTAGGAATAAATTCCAAGTGTCAGTAATTCACATCGATTACAAACGCTATAATGACTACTATAGAATTTGAAGGCACTCGTTTTTCTTACTCTTTTTCAGTAAATGAATCTGGTTTCGGTTAAACCTTTTTATATGATGGAGGCGGAAGAAGGTGTGTCTGCTGTTCGCTGGTTTCTGGTAAAGGGGCTCGTGCTTTACTAATAAGAGACCTAGTTTTGGTTAACCCAGTTTAAAGGGTGGCTGGAGAAGGAGAAAAAGTGTGTGCCGTTCATTGAAGTCACTCGTTTTTCTTACTCGTTTTCAGGATAAGAATCTGGTTTCGGTTAAATCTGTTAATATGATGTTTGCGGGAGAGAGAGTTTGACAGGAGGTCATTTCAATAGTAAAGTAAACAGTGAAAGAGGTGTTGGTATGGTTACAGAATGCGAAAAAATGAATGTGTCTCATGAGATTTGGATGATGATTATGAAAATCTACAATGAGAACTTGAAAACTTTTTCGACGTCATTAAAAGAAGTCGGGTTGAATCCAACACATTTTGAAGTGTTACATCTGATTTTCCGAAATCAAATGATGGATCAAAAGACGATTGCGCAAACGTTGAATTTGACGCAGGGGAATATTACGCACTGCATTCGTCATTTAGAAAAGTTGGAATTGATTACGATTGAAAAAGACTGGAAGACAAAACATATTTCATTAACAGAAAAAGGGAAGAAGTTACTCGATGATTTAATTCCAGCGCAAAATCAAATGATGGAGCATACATTGTGTGGATTGGACTGCAACCAAAAGCAACAATTGCGTGAGTTGCTAGTTACATTTGCAAATACGTGTAAGAAGTCAGTTTAAGTAAATTTTAAGTACGAAACGAATACTGAAGAAAAGAAGAGGGTTAAATATGAGAATTTTAGTAGCAGAAGATGAAATTGATTTAGCCGAAGCGCTGAAAATGATGTTAGAAATGCAAAAATATAGCGTGGAACTCGTTCACGATGGGGCGGACGCGCTGTTTTATGCCGAATCAACACCGTATGATTTAATTTTACTGGATGTCATGATGCCGAAGAAATCTGGAGTGGAAGTAGTGCGTGAATTACGTGCAGGAGGGAATACAACCCCCGTACTTATGCTCACAGCTAAAAGCCAACTGGAAGATAAGGTCACAGGATTGGAGGAAGGTGCGGACGATTATTTAACGAAACCGTTCGAAGCGCCTGAATTGTTAGCGCGTGTGAAATCATTACTTCGCCGTCCAAATGTGTTCATGTCTTCAGTGATGACCGTTGGAAATGTTGAATTAAATCGCGATAAGTTCACGTTGCAATCCGCTAGTGGACAAGTGTTGTTGAACAATAAAGAGTTTCAATTGATGGAATACTTTATGATGAATAGTAATCAAGTATTATCGACCGAGTTAATTATGGAAAAAGTATGGGGACTCGACTCAGACGCAGAAATTAATGTTGTGTGGGTGAATATCTCATCTCTTCGTAAGAAATTAGCCAGTATTGAGGCAACCGTGACGATTAAATCTGCACGTGGTCTTGGCTATCAGTTGATGGTCGAAACATAATTACATTAAAAAATGAATGACATTTAATAAAAGGGGAGCTTGCATGTTTAAACAACTTCAAAAAAGCTTTGTGAAAACTGCCATGCTGTCGTTTACGGCAGTATTACTAGTTGTGTTAGTGGCCGTAAACGTAGTGAACTATGAACAATCGGTGGCGCAAGTAGACCGTGTATCCACGATGTTGATTAACAATAATGGCGAGTTTCCAGATACACCGGATACGAAAGGACCTAAAGAACATCCAGTCTATGGAATGCCAAAAGGTGAGAGTTTCGGGAAAGATGACCAATTGTCAACTCGTTATGCAGTTGTAAGAATCTCAAATGATACCATTCAATCGGTGGACAAATCCCGGTTAGTGTCGGTTGACGAAGCTACGTTGAAAGAAATCGCTCTTCGTATTGCAAAAGGAAATACGGTTTATGGCTGGGAAGGAAGTTTAAGATATCAAATTTCTAGAAGTGATACAGAAACAATGATTGTATTAATTGATGCGAATCGTGAAGTACAGCAGAATACAAGATTGTTGATGGTTACTTTAATCGTATTTATCTTATGCTTAGCGGTTGTATATGTTCTCGTTCGTTTACTATCGAAGAAAGCGATTCGTCCTTTCGTTGAAAACGTGGAGCGTCAGCAACAATTCGTGGCGAATGCGAGTCATGAGATTAAGACACCTTTAGCCGTTCTTTCGGCGAATACGGATTTACTAGCGATGATGGGGACAGATGCTAAATTTGTCGACAGCAATAAACGCCAAATTAAACGCCTGAACTCTCTCGTAGAACAGATGTTACTTCTTTCAAGATACGATGAAGGAGAGGCGGCTGCGACAAAAGAAGAAGTGGATTTAGTAGCTGTTACGAAAGGGGTCGTTGAAGAGATTTTACCAGTCTTAAACGAAAAAGGCCTTCGAGTTGAATTTACTGGTGAGGATCAATCCATCATTACAGCCAATAAGACTGCGATGACGGAGTTAATCCGGATCTTAATGGATAACGCGATGAAGTATACGGTAGGCACACCTGTCATCACAATCGAGGCGAAAAGAAATGGGTTGACCATTGGAAATGAAACTGAACCGATGACGAAAGAACAAGTGAACCAGATTTTCGATCGCTTCTACCGTGTAGATAGTTCGAGAAATCGTACGACAGGCGGTAGCGGACTAGGTCTTTCAATCGCGCAGAAGATTGCCGAAACCAATCAGTTGCGCTTGAGCGCTGAGCTTATCAGTAGTAGTCAGATTCGTTTTGTCATTGAGGGTAAAGAAAATGGATGAACGAGTTGCATATGAAGTGTTAGAGGTGGTTGGTGAAATTCCGAGAGGAAAAGTTGCTACCTATGGACAAATTGCTAGTCTCGTAGGTCGTCCGAAAAATGCAAGGTTAGTTGGAAGAATTTTATGCCAGGTAGATTTATATGGCCACTATCCTTGTCACAGGGTTGTGAATGCAAAAGGAAGACTTGTGCCGGGGTGGCTTGACCAAAAAGCATTGTTAGAATCAGAAGGAATCCTTTTTGAAAGTCCAACAAATGTTTCGCTGAAAAAATATCAATGGAATCCTGAAGAGGATTAGCCCAATCTGTAGAAAAGATTGGGCTTTTATTTTTATAGTGATTTAAGATAGATAGAAAAACCAAAAATATTGTAAAATCATTCCAGCGTATTTTTCGTACGAAATTATCATATATGGTAATTATCATATATGATAATTTTCAGTTTAAAAAAACTTTTTTCGAAAAACTTTTTTGTTTTAAGTTCATTTTAAGTAAACTCGTTATGATGAAACCATCAACAAATAGTTGATAGGAAGCGAGGGGGACTAAAATGAAAAGAAACAAAATGATTGTTCTATTATCCACGATTACTATTGCAACTACTTTAGTTGCATGTCAAAACACACAAGCACAAGCTGATGCGACTTCTGAAGTCCAATCACAACAGAGTCCCCCAGCTAAACCTGGAGGAGAAGGATTTGGCGGAAGCGACCAAGTGACACAAGGTGAGGCAGCAACAAACTTAACATCAGATGCAACAGTAACAGGAGAAACTTATGAATCTACCGGAGATGACGAAAATGCACTCCGCGTCACAGGAGCAACTGTCACATTAGACGGCGTAACGATTAATAAAACAGCCGGGGCGACATCGAATACAGAAAATGGAGACTTCTACGGAATGAACGCAGGATTCTTAGCGACCGATGGGGCAACGGTAACGATCACAAACTCAACCGTAAATACAACTGCACAAAACGGGAATGGGGTATTCAGTTACGGGTCAGGGACGACAGTCAATATATCAGACACAACAATTACAACAACAAAAGACAACTCAGGTGGTATCCACACCACTGGGGGCGGGACGATGAACGCTACTAACTTGACGGTAAACACCGCAGGAAATTCATCAGCAGCGATTCGTACAGACCGTGGTGGAGGTACAGTAGTCGTAGATAAAGGAACTTACACTACTACAGGATACAACTCACCAGCCGTATACTCTACGGCGAATGTAACTGTTAAAAATGCAACATTGAACGCTGAAAACTCAGAAGCACTTGTTATCGAGGGTCGAAACTCTATCACACTAGAAAACACTAACGTAACAGGGAATATGAGTTCAACAGAAGGTAGCTCTTCAGACAACAACGTACACAACGTGATGATTTATCAATCAATGTCAGGAGATGCAGAAAGTGGAACATCTACTTTCACAATGAAAGGCGGCTCTTTAACAGGACGTAACGGAGACCAAATCTATGTAACGAACACACACAGCGTCATCACATTAGAAGACGTAACAATCACCAATCAAGATTCATCTGGCAGATTGTTAGCAGTCTTAGGAAATGATGCAAAACGTGGCTGGGGTACAGCCGGTGCCAATGGTGGTCAAGTTGAATTAACAACGACGAACCAAACATTAACTGGAGCGATTGAGGTGGATACCGTATCTACATTGAACTTCACAATGGGTAAAGGAACAAACTTTACAGGTACCATCAATATCGTAGAAAATGCCGAAGGAGGGACTGCCGTGGACAATAACGCAGTAATCACAGTAGAAGAGGGGGCGACATGGACATTGACAGGGAATGTCACAATCACATCATTAGAAAACAAAGGTACAATCAACTTTAACGGATATACAATCACATTAGCGGATGGTACGGTCCTAAAATAAAACTTAACTGATGGAAGCTAGGCTACGGTCTAGCTTCTTTTTTGTTCAATGGTTTCACGAATTTCAAGATTTTGAAACTGTGCTGGGAAGGGAGTTTGTAGTTTTTCTATAAGTAGATGAAAGCGGGATATTGTGATAAAATTAAAAAATAATCAACTAAAAAAGAGGTGCACTTATGGATCAAAATGAAAACAAAAACCTTGAAACCGTTGCTGAAAAAGCTACAGAAGTAAAAGACGAAGTAGTTGAAGCAGCGAAAGAA
>ENA-OWLZ01000076-OWLZ01000076.1-metagenome-genome-assembly--contig:-NODE-76-length-25929-cov-10.325848_pt1 | contig 25929 bp, 23 predicted proteins | sample MGYA00245341_ERZ651117 | MGnify/ENA primary metagenome ERZ651117 (study PRJEB26857, sample SAMEA4031763) | metagenome | biome: human; feature: oral; material: saliva | place: Philippines | collected 2014... | reverse complement strand
AAATCCTTCTCAGTTAAATACGCGACAAGGAGTGTGGTAGTGGAGACCGGCTCGAACCGGTGTAACGTTCTCTCTAGTATAGTATTCATCCGTTGTATTCAGAGTAATCCGAATGAATGCTTATTTTTTCAAGTCATTTGTCATGCGTTGGCGTAGGCTATATAATAAAGATATCTATACTTTGAAGGAGTACTTATGACTCAAGGAATTATTATTAAAGCGTTGAGCGGGTTCTACTATATTGAATCGGATGGAGTGATCTATCAAACTCGTGCGCGCGGAGTTTTCCGCAAACGAGGCCAATCGCCACTTGTTGGGGATGTTGTGGAGTTCGAGAGTAGTAACTTGCAAGAAGGAACGCTAACGAAAATCTTACCACGAAAGAATGCCATCGTTCGTCCGCCTGTTGCCAATGTGGATGTCGGAATTATCGTGATGTCGGCTGTCGAACCAGAATTTTCGACGCATCTTGTCGACCGCTTCCTTGTCTACTTGGAAGGCTTGGATGTGAAACCAGTCATCATGATTACGAAGACCGACTTGCTGGATGAGGCAGGAATGGCTCGTCTCGTGGACATTAAGGCGAAGTATGAAAAAATCGGCTATCCGGTTTATTTCGGACAAGAAGTGATGAAGGACAAAGCGCCATTGTTAGAAAGCCTCCATGGTGAGAAGGTTATCTTCTTAGGGCAGTCAGGGGTTGGAAAATCCACCTTGCTGAACAAGATGATTCCAGATTTAAACCAAGAAACGGGAGAGATATCGAATGCGTTAGGGCGTGGGCGTCATACGACTCGTCATGTATCGCTTCATGAAATCGAAGGCGTGTGGATTGCGGATACTCCGGGATTCAGTACGGTTGATTTTATGGAGATTGAAAAAGAAGACTTACCGCATTTATTCCCTGAGTTTGTCGAAGTAGAGCATGAATGTAAATTCAGAGAGTGTTCGCACCAACATGAGCCAAACTGCGCCGTGATTCAAGGCGTGGAGTCAGGAGACATTTGGCAAGAGCGATACGACCATTATTTGAATTTCTATGAAGAACTGGACCAAAGAAAACCAGTGTATAAACGAAAAAAGTAGATAGAGGAGATAGAACATGAAAGTAGCACCATCCATTTTAAGCGCAAATTTTGCAACACTAGGAGAAGACGTTAAGAAAGTCGAAAAATTAGGAGCAGACTGGATTCATATCGATGCGATGGACGGACAATTCGTTCCAAACCTTACATTAGGACCAAACATCGTTGAAGGATTACGTCCTGTAACAGATTTAGTATTAGATTGCCATTTAATGGTACAAAATCCAGAACGCTTCATTCCACAATTCGCAAAAGCAGGAGCAGACTACATCTCTGTTCACGTGGAAGCAACGCCACATATTCACCGCGCGCTTCAAGCGATTAAAGCAGAAGGCGTGAAAGCCGGTGTCGTGATTAACCCAGGAACACCAGTAAGTGCCATCTCAGCGGTTTTAAGCGAAGTGGACTTAGTATTAGTGATGACCGTAAACCCAGGATTCGGCGGTCAATCATTCATTCCAGAAACATTAGATAAAGTCCGTGAATTAGTCGCATTACGCCAAGAGAAAGGCTACCACTACTTAATCGAAGTGGACGGTGGAGTAAACGGCGAAACAGCGAAACTTTGCGCTGCAGCAGGGGTAGATGTTGCCGTTGCTGGTTCATATGTATACTACGCAGACGATATCAAAGCTGCGATTGATTCAATTAAAGAAGCATAAGAGGGACGAAGATGGAAGTTGTGATTGTCTTGGGAGGACCCAACACCAAAGAGAATATCAAGGAGCTCTTAGAAAACCGATATGGTAAGGCCTATGAAGACTTCCGTTTTGTCGGAGTCGATGGTGGCGCTCTTCGGTTATTAGACCAGCATCTTCCCATGGAAGTAGCGATTGGGGACTTTGATTCTGTCACAAAAGAACAGTGCGACTTGATTCATGAGGCAGCGAACACGATTGTCGAGCTCCCTTCTGAAAAAGACGATACTGATTTTGAGGCAGCATTATTATGGGTAAAGGAGCATTACAAAGAGACGCCGATTCATGTACTCGGTTCCTTTGGCGGACGAGTGGACCACGCGATTAGTACCTTATGGACGATGATGCGACCAGACTTAGCACCTCTCATTCCGTATGTGGTGTTCGAGGATGAAACAAATGTCGTGAATTTCATCCAGCCAGGCACATATACGATTGAAAAGATGGACTTTACGAAGTACCTCTCCTTTATTAGTATGACTCCTGTGGAAAATGTCACTCTAAAAAATGTTAAATACACCCTCGATTCAAAAAGCTACGCGTATCCAGTGGCACTTGTTAGCAATGAATTTACAAGCGACAAGATGACCATTTCCTTTACAAAAGGACTTATCTTAGTCGCCCAAACCCGAGATCATTGGAGATAAAACAAAACATCGCACAATAACCAAAAAAGAAAAATAATAAAATCCTTCGCTTGTAGAGCTGGGAATTTATAATTTGTCGAGGAGGAAACATGAATTTTAATAGGATGATTCCTGAGTTGTCAGTTTTTGATATTGAACGGACTAAAAAATTTTATAGAGAATTAGGATTTAAAGTTGAATATGAACGTACTGAAGACAAATTTGTTTTCATGTCATTTCAAGATAGTCAGTTTATGTTTGAACAAATTCACGATGATGGTTGGAATATAGGTGAACTAGTATATCCATTAGGAAGAGGAATAAATTTTTCAATAGCTGTTGATGATATTGAAGAGTTTTATAAATTAGTAAATCATTTGAATATAGAATTATACAGAGAACTAACTAGAAACATATATCAAGTTAATGGAATAGAAGAAACGCAAATAGAGTTTTTAATACAAGATCCAAATGGGTATTTGTTGAGATTTACAAATTAACAAATACCAGTTTCCATAGTTGCAGAGGATAAAGCAACATATAATACAAAATAGAACAAAACATCGCACAATTAGAGGGTGGAAGTAAGAAGTTTTTATCCTTTAAAAAAATCGGCTTAGTTTCGGAGAAATCCGGCTATGCCGAATTTTTTTTGCAGGCAAGTCAACTGCACCAAAGCGGGTATAGACGATTTGAATTTTCTGTTACCTACGACCAATTTTCCTTTCTAACTTCCTAAGGGAATTTGTGAGATAAAATTCTGGAGAAAAAGAAAAATCTCTGGAGGAATCCAGAGATGTAGAAAAGTTTATAGGAAAGCGCTATAATTATGCTATAACATTGACACATTGAAGTCAGGAGATAATCAATATGACATATTCAGAAGAAATCAAAAGACTAAGGCAAAAATGTTTCTTATCCCAAGAGGCGTTCGCTAGAGAATTAAATGTTTCCTTCTCCTCAGTAAATCGATGGGAAGGTGGAAAAAGCAAGCCGAATATGGCAGCTATGAAGAAAATAAAAGAGTTCTGTGAAATACAGAATATTGATTTTAGTGCTTTGGAAAAAGCATGGAACGAAATATAAGATGGAGGAATTGAACAATGAGTTTAAGTTCTAATGTGAATGAAAAAGCGGCTCTTATATGGGCAATTGCAGATAAACTAACTGGAGTATATAAACCACATGAATATGGTGAGGTAATCTTACCATTAACTGTTATAAGAAGGTTTGATTGCATTCTGTCAGACACAAAGAATGCTGTTTTAAAAAAATATGATGAAGTAAAGAATCTGCCAATGAAGGATGTTCTTCTTCGCAGCGCTACTGGAGGTAAAGCTTTTTATAACACAAGCAAGTATACCTTCGAACGTCTGCTCGATGATCCAGATAACATTGAAGAGAATTTCCGTGATTATTTAAATGGCTTTTCTGAGAACGTGCAGGATATTATCGAAAAGTTCAAGTTTGATGGCCACATCACTACTATGGCAAACAAAGGCATACTTTATATCGTCATTAAGGAGTTCACTTCTCCTAAGGCAAACTTACATCCTAATGTAATTAGCAATCTTGAGATGGGATACATCTTTGAAGAGATTATTCGAAGATTCTCTGAGTCGCACAATGAGGATGCCGGACAGCACTATACCCCCCGTGAAGTTATCCGTTTAATGGTTAATATTTTATTCCATGACGATAATGATATTTTATCTGGCAACAACGTAGCAAAAACTATATATGATCCAGCATGCGGCACAGGTGGGATGCTCTCTGTTTCTGAGGAATATCTTCACGAACTGAATGCTGCCACAGAACTTCTTGCATTTGGGCAAGAACTGAATGACCAGACTTTTGCCATTTGTAAGGCAGATATGCTTATCAAAGGCAATGATGCGAACTTTATCAAAGATGGGAATACTCTTTCTGATGACCAGTTTGAAGGGCAGAAATTTGATTATATTATTTCCAATCCGCCTTTTGGTAGAGAATGGAAAAACGAAAAAACAAAAGTTGAGGCAGAAGCAAAGCGTGGTTTTGCAGGTAGATTTGGAGCAGGACTCCCTTCTACATCAGATGGACAAATGCTATTCTTACTAACTGCTATTTCCAAAATGAAAGAGCCAAGTGATGGTGGTAGCCGTATCGCTATTATTCACAATGGTTCTCCGCTCTTCACGGGTGATGCCGGAAGAGGTCCTTCTGAAATCAGAAGATATATTTTGGAAAATGATTTGTTGGAAGCGATTATTGCACTTCCTAACGACATTTTCTATAACACAGGAATTGCCACATATATTTGGGTGCTGTCTAATAAGAAAGCCGGAACAAAGCGTGAAGGAAAAGTTCAGCTTATCAATGCTAATGGATTGTTTGAAAAGAGACGTAAAGCACTTGGAAACAAGAAAAATGATATCCCTGAAAATGCGATAGAAGAAATCACTCGAGTTTATGGTGAGTTCAGAGAAAATGAAATCAGTCAGATTTATGATAACGCTGATTTTGGATATACAAAGATTACGGTTGAACGTCCTCTTCTTGATGAAGATGGAAACCCAATCTTAGAGAATAATAAGCCGCAAGCAGACTCTTCTCTTCGTGATACAGAAAATGTGCCTCTTAAAGAAGATATTGAAGAGTATTTCAAGCGTGAGGTGCTACCTTATGCACCGGATGCGTGGATTGATACGAAGAAATCCAAAATCGGTTATGAAATTCCGTTTACACGATACTTCTACAAGTACGAAGCCCCTCAGCCTTCTGCTGAGATTATGGCTGAAATTATGGATCTGGAAACTGAACTGTCTGGAAGTCTTGAGGAGGTATTTGACCTATGAGAGATATGAAAAACAGTGGGTTTTCATGGATTGGGGAGATACCTAAAAGTTGGTCAATGCAAAGAGTGAAGCATGGTTTTACTCGCAAAAATGAAAAGGCAATGCAGGAAGACCCAGTGATTCTGTCTCTTACGAGAGCAGGAGTAAAGGTACGAGATGTTTCGAATAACGAAGGGCAGATAGCGGAAAGCTACTTTAATTACAATCCAGTTGAGCCCGGTGATTTATTGCTAAATCCGATGGACTTATATAGTGGAGCAAACTGTAGTATTTCCAATGTGTCTGGCGTGATTAGCCCAGCATATATCAATCTTAAGAGTAAAGATGACATCAATCCTATTTTCTACGACTATTACTTTAAAGTTCAATACTGGATGATGGCATTCTTCTCTTACGGAAAAGGTGTTTCATTTGATAATAGATGGACATTAAATGCAGAAACACTGATGAACTATCCAATTGTTTCTCTTCCATATGATGAGCAGTGCAGAATTGCCGATTATCTTGATGAAAAATGCTCTAAGATTGATGCTATCATCAAGAAACAGCAAACTGTGATTGAGAAACTGAAAGCATATAAGTTATCTGTCATCACAGAGACAGTCACGAAGGGGTTAAATCCAGATGTGGAAATGAAGGATAGTGGAGTTGAATGGATTGGTAAAATTCCATATGATTGGCATATTGCTAAAATTAAAAATGGCACTAGTAAAGTCGGAAGCGGAAAAACGCCAAAAGGTGGAGCTGAAATTTACTCAGAAAATGGCGTGCTTTTTCTTAGAAGTCAAAACATATATGATGAAGGGCTCAAATTAAATGATCCAACTTATATAACACCTGAAATTGATGAGGAAATGTCAAATACAAGAGTATTTCCAGGCGATGTATTACTTAATATCACAGGAGGATCTATTGGAAGATGCTGTATATTTCCAGAAGAAATAGACCATGCTAATGTAAATCAGCATGTAAGCATATTAAGAGTGACCAATACCCTTTTCACAAATGAATATCTCCATTATTTTTGGATTTCCATATTAGGAAAAAGAGCCATCGAACAGTATCAGACCGGTGGGAACCGTGAAGGAATGAGCGCTGATGCCATAAAAAATACCCCGATACCACTTCCTTCTATTGCTGAACAAAATGAAATTGTCAAAAAATTGGACTCTATATGCCAGAGGGTTGAAAATACAATAATACAAAAAACTGTAATCATAGAGAAGATAGAGGTATACAAAAAATCCCTCATCTTTGAGGTTATCACAGGAAAGAAGGAGGTGTAACGAGTGTCAGATTTTGATGTAAAAGAAATACGCTTTGAGCAAGATATTGAAGAATATCTGACAACTAAAGGCGGATATATAAAAGGAAATCCTAAATCTTTTAACAGAGAATTAGGCTTGGATAAAACTACATTTATTTCTTTTCTGAAAGATAGTCAGCCTAAGACATGGGAACGTTATGAAAAAATATATGGTGCTGATAGTGAGAAGCAAGTAATCGAGCGTTTCTGCCGTGAAGTCAAAATGGTTGGCTTACTCCGTGTCCTTCGCCAAGGATTTACTGACAGAGGTATCAAATTTAAAGCCGTCTTCTGGAAACCGGAAACAAGCATTAATATCACTACGGTTAATCAGTATGAATCAAATATTCTGCACTGTACAAGACAGCAGCATTATTCTTTGAATAACGAAAACAGCATAGATATTGTTCTCTTTGTGAATGGCATTCCGATTGTTTCTATGGAATTAAAGTGCCAATTTACCGGACAAAGCACTGCTAACGCTATCGAGCAATATAAATTTGACAGAGCAGGCAAAGATGCAATATTTACTTTCAAAGAGCGTGTTCTTGTACACTTTGCTGTTGATTTATCCCGTGTATATATGACCACAAGGCTCGAAGGCGCAAAGACATATTTCCTTCCGTTCAATCAAGGTAGTAATGGGGCCGGAAAAGTTGGTGGACAAGGAAATCCTATCAACGAGGATGGTTATGATACAGCATATCTGTGGGAAAGTGTTCTGTGCAAAGATAGACTTCTTGAAATATTACATAAATACCTTCACTTACAGATTGAGCGTGATGACAATGGTGATATCAAGTCAGAGCGTATGATATTCCCACGTTATCATCAGCTTGATGTTGTTACGAAACTTCTTGAGGATGTGAAAGAGAATGGTTCGGGCAAAAGTTATCTAATTCAGCATAGTGCAGGTTCTGGAAAATCAAATTCTATAGCATGGCTTGCGCATAGACTTAGTGGTCTACATAATTATAAAAATGAAAAAATATTCCAGTCTGTTATTATCGTTACAGACAGGCGTGTCCTTGATGGACAATTACAAAATACAGTTTATCAATTTGACCATGTGGATGGTGTGGTAAAGAAGATTGATAAAAACGCTCAACAGCTTAAGGATGCTATCAATGATGGTATTCCGATTATTATAACAACATTACAAAAATTCCCTGTCATCTATAAAGAAGTAAAATCTGATAATAAGAGATTTGCAATCATTATAGACGAAGCACATTCTTCCCAAACTGGTGATGCTGCAAAAAAACTAAAACGTGGTCTGGCAGATACAGAAAAGATATTGGAAGAATATGCCGATATGGAATATGAAGACGAAAGCAAACGCAAGGACGATGAGGATAAGCTGTTAGATGAACTTTCTGCACAGGGTGTTCATGAAAATATGTCTTTCTTTGCTTTTACGGCTACACCAAAAGATAAGACCTTACAGATGTTTGGTTGGAAAGACGAAAATGGAAAATTCCATCCGTTCCATATCTATTCTATGAGACAGGCTATCGAAGAAGGCTTTATCTTAGATGTGTTGAAAAATTATATGACTTACAATATGTTCTATAAAATTGTAAAATCTATTCCTAATGATCCGGAATTAGATAGCACTGCAGGACTGAATGCAATCCGTAACTATGAGTCGCTGCATCCGCATAATATTTCGCAGAAGACTACTGTTATGCTTGAACAATTTATTAATGTGACTAGACACAAAATCGGTGGAAAAGCTAAGGCGATGATTGTTACTCCTTCACGTCTACATGCAGTTCGCTACTTGCAGGAGTTCAAGAGACAAATAGCTGAAAAAGGCTATTCTGGTTTAGATGTGCTTGTTGCATTCTCCGGCGAAGTGGAAGACGATGGACAAGCATATACCGAAGAAAAGCTTAACAAAGCAAAAGACGGAAGTACCATCAAAGAAAAGGCATTACCGGAAGCGTTCCACACAGATAACTTTGGTATGCTTATTGTTGCAGAAAAATATCAAACAGGATTTGATGAACCTTTACTTCATACAATGTTTGTGGATAAGAAATTGTCAGGAGTAAAGGCGGTTCAGACACTTTCTCGCTTAAATCGTAGGATGCGTGGTAAACAGGATACCTTCGTTCTTGATTTCGTAAACTCAGCAGAGGATATCAAAAAATCGTTTGAGCCATATTATGAGGAAACTGTTCTGGAACAGGAAACAAATCCGAACGTGGTATATGATTTAAAGAATACCCTTGATGAATATCATGTGTATCAAGAGATGGAAATTGATAAATTCGCAGAAATATTTTTTGCTAGTAAAACCCAAAATGCTGGAGATTTAGGAAAGTTGCAAAGCCAGATTCAACCCGCACTTGATAGATTCAAAACCCTTCCGGCAGAAAAGCAGGATTTATTTAAATCTACACTTGGAAGATTTAATCGCATCTATGCTTTTGTTACACAGGTATGCAGATTGTTTGATAAAGACATTCACAAGTTTAGTGTTTATGCGAAGTTTTTAAATCTGCAGTTACCAAAAGGTGGCAATGAAATCATAAATGTAGATGATAAGGTACTGCTCGAGTATTATCGTCTTGAAAAAGACTTTGAAGGAAGTATCGAATTAGAACCTACAGAAGAAGGCTTCAAACCAATTACCGGTGAGGCTGGGCGCAGAGAAAAGAAGAAAGATCCTCTTACAATTATTATTGATAAAATCAATGAGAAATATGGGACTACCTTTACGGAGATGGATAAAGTTCTTCTTCAAATTGAGAATGATTATGCTACTCAAGATAAATGGAAAAGTTATGCCCATAACAATGACTTTAAAACATTTATGCTTCTATTCGCTAAAGACTTCCCGGAAATGGCAGCAAGCAGATTTGAGCAGAACGAATCTTTCTTTGTAAAAATGTTCTCTGACCCTGATATGATGAAACAGGTAATGGATACCATAGGCGGAGTTCTTTATGAACGACTTCGCAAAGGAATTCATTATGACACAACTGAATCAGCACCAGTCTTAATGGTTGCAGAAGATGAAGCAACATATAATACAAAGTAGAACAAAACATCGCTTTGTTTCGTGTGATGTTTTTTCACAATCTTAGTTGAAATTCCGAAATTCACTTATAAGTGAATTTCGGAATTTTTTCGTTCACCGTTGTTTTCAATAATAGAACCTCTATCATCCTTATCTCTAAGCTTTTTGTAGCGGATAAAACCTCAACAGACGGATAAACTTACAAATAATGAAAATAGATTTCATTCCTTTGAGACTGCTTCAAACCTCTATCTTATAAGCTTTTCACAAACTCCATTTTTTGAAATAAAAATCAAAAAAAGCACTCCCACCTAACCCCATGAAAAGCACCACCCATGGTCCCTTGGTTTCCTGGCATTAATCTCAGGTAAAGTAGATCTGTTTAAAGCAGATAAAAATTGAGGCGATTCCCAAGCTCTTTTTTTAAGTGAGAAGGACTATTTTGAACCGTTGACTAATGAAATATGAATGGGGGATAGCATTGAATGTGAATTACCAGGAGTTACGGTAAAGCCGTTACTCCTGGTTTGAAGCTTCAAAGGTGAGAGACTTCGGCTCGAACCGGTGCCCCATTCAATTGTCATTAGTGACCAACGGTTCAAAAAAGAGTCCTTCGGCCTATTTTTAGATAAACAAAAAGAGCTTAGGGATATCGCCTAAGCTCTTTTTAATAGTGCTCTGTATTAAACACGTTCTACTTTACCTGATTTTAATGCACGAGTTGAAACCCATACTTTTTTAGGTTTGCCGTCGATTAAAACACGAACTTTTTGTAAGTTTGGTTTCCAAGTACGGCGGTTAGCGTTCAAAGCGTGAGAACGAGTGTTACCTGTTTCAGAACGACGTCCAGTGAAATAACATACTTTAGCCATTTTCATTCTCCTCCTTCATTTAATTCATTATCAGCTGATATAATTTTGAACTAAATCATATACTTAAATAATTTAGCATAGTTGAACTTAGAATGCAAGCATGCTGGTCAATGAGTTTCTAAGAGGGTAAAAAATTGGTAAAAGGCTAGGTAATCAGCTTGGAATGTGATATTATAGTATAGAAATAATGTGTCAATCTGTCTAAAATTTAGATAGAAACCTTTATATATTTATGGGAGGTATTTGTATGACAGTAAAAATTCAAACAGAAAATGGACAAATCGAACTTAGCAATGAAGTGATTGCTACAGTTGTTGGCGGTGCCGCTACAGATAACTATGGTGTTGTTGGAATGGCTAGCCGCAATCAAATTCGCGACAACTTTAATGATATCTTGAAAAAAGAAAACTTCGCTCGTGGAGTAGTCATTCGTCAAGAAGATGATGGTGTTGCAGTGGATGTCTACATTATTGTTGGATACGGTACAAAAATTTCTGCGATTTGTAGAAACGTACAAGAACAAGTGAAATATAACTTAGAAACAATGTTAGGATTCTCTGCAAAAACAGTGAATGTCTATGTTCAAGGAGTTAAAATCATCGAAGCGTAATGCTTGTTGATTCTAGTCAGGAGGAAGTAAGAATAATATGGCAACTATGAAAACTATTACGGCTCAAGATTTCCGCGCAATGGTGGAAATCGGTGAAATGCGTTTATCTGAAAATGCAGAATTCGTAAACTCATTAAACGTATTCCCAGTACCAGATGGAGACACAGGGACAAACATGATGCTTTCATTCAAATCTGGTGCGGAACGTGTTGCGAACTCTACAGCAACAACTGTAGGTGATTTAGCACAAGATTTAGCAAAAGGATTATTAATGGGTGCTCGTGGGAACTCAGGAGTTATCTTATCTCAATTATTCCGTGGATTCTCTAAAGCGGTTGTTGGGAAAGAAGAAATCACTGGTGAAGAATTAGCACAAGCTTTTACAAACGGTGTGGAAACAGCGTATAAAGCCGTTATGAAACCTGTTGAAGGAACAATCTTAACAGTTGCTCGTGAATCAGCAAAACGTGGTGTTCGTAAACTAGAAACTTCAAACGACATCATCGAAGTAATGGGATCTGTTTTACGTGGTGCTGAAAAATCATTAGCGAAAACTCCAGATTTATTACCAGTATTAAAAGAAGTGGGCGTAGTGGATTCAGGCGGTCAAGGTCTTGTGTTCATTTACAACGGATTCTTCGAAGCGTTAACAGGGGAAGCGATTCCTGTTCAATCATTACAAAGCAATAAAATTGATTTAACTTCAGTGGCTCACCACGAAGCAGGCGTTGACTACGAACACGTATCAACAGGCGATATCAAATTCGGTTACTGTACTGAAATCATGGTGAAAATCGGTGAAGGTGAAACAGTTGTAGATACTTTCGACTACGATACTTTCCGTAACTATTTAAACGAACTTGGAGATTCTCTATTAGTAGTAGCTGACGATGAAATCATCAAAGTACACGTGCATACAGAACGTCCAGGTGAAGTCATGAACTACGGACAACGCTTCGGTTCATTAATGAAAGTGAAAGTGGACAACATGCGCTTGCAACACGAAGAAGTGTTAAAAACAGACTACACTGCAAAAGTCAAAGAAGCAGCGCAAAAACAAAAAGCGGAATACGGAATCGTAGCGGTTGCTGCAGGTGAAGGTGTTCAAGAATTATTCAAGAGCATGGGTGTAACAACCATCATCAACGGTGGTCAAACAATGAACCCAAGTACAGAAGATATTCTTCAAGCGATCAAAGAAGCGCATGCTGAAAAAGTCATCGTATTACCAAACAACAAAAACATTCAAATGGCTGCAAACCAAGCGGCTGAAGTATCAGAAGATGCTGCCGTTGCCGTTGTTGCCACTCGTACAATTCCACAAGGGTTAGCTTCATTATTAGCCTTCAATCCAGAAGCAAGCTTAGAAGAGAACCAAGCTGCAATGAGCGAACAAATGGCGCTTGTATCAAGTGGTCAAATCACGAATGCAGTTCGCGATACAAACATTGATGGGGTTGAAATTAAGAAAGACGACTTCATGGGGATTGTAGATGGCAAGATTTTAGTAAGTATTGCGGGCCGTAAGGAAGCAACTCTTGCGACAATCGAGAAAATGATCAACGACGATTCGGAGATCCTAACAATCATCTATGGCGAAGACGCAGAAGCAAGCGAAGTGGAAGAACTCACTGAAGCTGTAGAAGCGAAATACCCTGATGTAGAGGTTGAAGTCCATGAAGGAAACCAACCAGTATACACTTACTTATTATCTGTAGAATAATAAAGAGTAAAAAACAGTAAAAAGAGTACTAATATCCTTCCGGATATTCTCTATAGTCATCATTAAAGCTGTAACGGGACAAGCCTTGGTCTTGTCCCTTTCGAGCCTCAAACAGATGCTAAGAAATAAATTTCTAAGCATCTGTAATTCGCATCGAATACTAGTCGCTATGATGATGACTATAGAATCCGGGAAGGATATTTTTGTACTCTTTTTTTACATAAGTAAGTGTATATGGTGGCCGGGACACCACACCAGGAGAATTGCGCTTAGTGTGAACTCGAATCCTTTCGGATTACTTTGAATCCTTTCGGATTTATCCATAAAAACTATAATGGGGCACCGGTTCGAGCCGAAGTCTCTCACCTTTAAAGCCTCAAAGCTGGAGTAAGGAATAAATTCCTAACTCCAGCTTTTTCGCATTTAATACCATTCCCCATTACTGTTATTATAGAATCCGTAAGTTTCTCCGTCTTTCTCTTTTACGCCTATTAATAAGTAAGTGTATCTGGTTGTTTTTTTGTGCTTACATCAGGGATTGAGCTTCTACAGAGAGTGCTTTCTTGTTTTCGCGTGCTTCTGAGTCTTCACTCGCCTCAAAAGGGGAAATAGCGCACAGTGTTGGTGCTCCTCAGGATTTCTAGTGCGGTAAGGTTCAATGAAGGTAAGCGTAAGACTGTACTTAGTGGAATGCAGACATAAGCTTCCAGCACTGTAAGGGTTGAGGAGGGAGAGACTGTACTTTGTAGGACGCAGACAAAATCTCCCTGCGTTGTAAGTTTCAAGGAGAGAGGAAGGAAAATGAGGGAGGGAAGTGCATTTAAATATTCCTGGGAAGCCTTTCGGATTCTATATTCGCATGAATAGCGAGCGTACTCGATGCGAATTACTGAACCCTGGAAAGAATTTGCACTGCAATAAGTGGAATGCAGACAAAAACTCCCAGCACTCTAGGGTTCAAGGAGAGAGGAAGGAAAGTTGGAAGGAGTGAAGATTCTTTAGGATTTCATCGGAATCACAGTACCGAGTAAGCAACCAATGTGAATTAGCGAGGTTAGGAATTTATTCCGTAGCCTCGCTTTGAAGCTTGGTAACCCTGAGACGAAGACTCAGGGAGGTGCCGGATTTGTGATACCGATGAATAAATCCTAAAGAGAATCTTCACGACTGTTGGAACTTTCCTTCCTCTTGACGATTAAAGAGAACATGAATTACACTTATTAAAGTAGAAAGGATGTGATTGGATGAATGAGGTCTTTCAAAGTGTGCAAGTCATACCAGGCGTTGGGCCAAAACGATTAGAGCCATTAGCCGAACTTGGCATTGAGACAGTCTATGACTTGTTAACGCATTTTCCGTTTCGTTATGAAGATATTCAGATTCGGGATGTAAACACAATCATGGATCAAGAGAAAGTCACTCTAAAAGGGCTTGTGGCGACGCAACCGGTTGTGAGCTACTACGGCTTCAAGAAGAACCGTTTGGCGTTTCGCATGGCGATTGATTCTCAAGTCATCCAAGTCGCGTTCTTTAATCAGCCGTATTTAAAAGATAAAGTCGTTCAGGGCGAAGAGATTGCTATCTACGGGAAATGGGATGCAAAGCGTTCTACCTTGATGGGCATGAAAATCTTATCGAACCGAAACGTGGAGGACGAAGAAGGAGACCAAGTCGAGGCGGTTTATCGCACGAATAAATCGTTGAAGCAGGCGACGATTCTCAAACTCGTTCGATCGGCGATGGATCGTTTTGAAGATAAAATTCCAGAAGTGTTACCCGAAGAGTTGACGGCGTCGCACCACTTAATGGGGCATAGGGATGCTGTACGGGCAATGCATTTTCCAAAAGATGAACTAGAAAGACAGAGTGCGCAATATCAGCTTGTCTACCAGGAGCTCTTCTTATATCAACTGCGCTTGCAATGGATGCGTCAGAAACGCCATCAGCAAACCAAAGGGCAAGCGGTGCTGTATGATAATGCGGCGTTGAAGGCCTTTATTCAGACGCTGCCGTTTGAACTGACAGATGGGCAAAAGAAAGTCGTGAATGAGATTTGCTTTGACCTGCGTGCGCCTTATGAGATGAATCGTCTCTTGCAAGGGGATGTTGGAAGCGGGAAGACGATTGTGGCGACGATTGCCATGGTCGCAACGGCTCTAACAGGAAAGCAAGCAGCGCTCATGGTTCCTACGGAAATTTTGGCGGAACAACATATGCTGACGATTGAAAAATTGATTCAAGGTACCTCTTTGAAGGCCGTGTTGTTAACGGGAAGTATGAATCGTTCGCAGAAGAAGCGAAAAGAGTTACTCGCTCAAATTCAGAGTGGGGAGGCAAATCTTGTAATTGGGACACATGCCTTGTTCCAACAAGACGTCCTCTTTAAAGACTTGGCCTTTGTCGTGATCGACGAGCAACATCGCTTCGGGGTGCAACAACGTCAGGCGCTCGCTGGAAAAGGAGCGGGCGTGAACGTGCTTCAAATGACAGCAACGCCAATTCCTCGTACGCTTGCGATTACGGCTTTTGGGGAAATGGACACTTCTATTTTGAGTGAGATTCCTCGTGGTCGCCAGCCTATCAAGACGTCTTGGGTGCGCGAGCAGGAAATGGAACAAATCTTCAATTTCGTAGAACGTCAAATTCAAGAAGGGCGACAAGCGTATATGATTTCGCCACTGATTGAAGAGTCAGAACATCTCGATGTGCAAAACGCCGAAGAGATTTACCGCATGATTTCAGCGCATTTCTCAGACCGCGTGAAAGTGGGACTATTACACGGGAAGATGCCGGCTGAAGAAAAAGAAGCGGTGATGGCGGACTTTAAAGCCAACAAGCTACAAGTACTTGTTTCAACAACGGTCATCGAAGTTGGGGTGGACGTGCCGAATGCTACTGTGATGGTGATTTTAGATGCGGACCGATTCGGGTTAGCGCAACTGCACCAATTACGGGGACGTGTCGGTCGTGGACAACACGCCTCAAGCTGTATTTTAGTGGCGAGTCCAAAGACCGAAAACGGGAAAGAGCGCATGCGCATTATGTGCGAGTCAACAGACGGGTTTTATCTCAGTCAAAAAGACTTGGAGCTGCGCGGTTCTGGGGATGTATTTGGGGTCAAACAGTCCGGTATTCCAGACTTTAAGATTGCCGATTTAATACGAGATTATGATATACTAGAACAAGCACGTAAAGATGCCATCCTTTATGCCTCGGAAGATCCAGCAGGAGAAAAGGCCGAGACAAAACGCATGAAGGCATTTATCGAACAAACAACGAAAGAAATCAATGGATAACTTCACGGCCACGTGGCTAGAAGAGGAGGAACAACAATGGTAAGAATTGCAATTGACGCGATGGGTGGAGATAACGCTCCAAAAGAAATCGTCCAAGGGGTCGTCCTTGCAGCAAAGGAAATGCCAACTGTCGAGTTTCAATTATACGGAGACGAAGCAAAAGTGAATGCCTGCTTGGAGGAATCTCTTCCAAATATTCGTGTGATTCACTGCTCGGAAAAAATCAACTCGGATGACGAACCGGTTAAAGCGATTCGTTCGAAGAAAGATGCTTCAATGGTCGTTGCGGCTAAAGCGGTGAAAGAAGGGGAAGCCGACGCGCTCTTCTCTTGCGGAAACACAGGAGCTCTTCTAACGGCGGGATTACTAGTGGTTGGCCGTATTAAAGGAATCGACCGTCCCGGACTGATGCCAGTGTTGCCTGTTCTTGGAAAAGACAACCGTCAATTTATTATGATGGACGTTGGTGCCAACGCGGAATGTAAACCGAAAAACGTTCACCAATTTGGGATTCTTGGAAGTTATTATTCAAAATATGTTCTTGGTTACGAGAACCCAACAGTCGGCTTATTAAATAATGGAGCTGAAGAAGGAAAAGGGAACGAACTTGCAAAAGAAGTATACGGACTCTTAAAAGAAGACGATAGCTTAAACTTCGTCGGTAACGTGGAAGCTCGTGACATCTTAACCGGTGCTGCGGATGTCGTGGTAACAGACGGATTCACAGGAAACGCGGTCCTCAAGACCATCGAAGGAACAGCGCTTGCGATGATGGGACTTCTAAAAGAAGGCATCAAGGGGCAAGGAATCCAAGGAAAACTTGGCGCGCTCTTATTGAAGAATACCTTCTACGGATTAAAGAACACATTGGACTACTCACAATTTGGGGGTGCAGTACTCTTTGGTCTAAAAGGAGCCGTTGTGAAATCACACGGTTCTTCAAAATCAGATAGCGTGTACCATGCGATGAAACAAATCGATACCATCGTATCGAGTGGCGTTATCAACGACCTAGTCGCACACTTTGAACAAACAGCAGAATAAAAATAAATCCCTTGTGCTTAATCAGGCACAAGGGATTATTTTTTTACACCATATGTGTGCGGCTAACACGCCATTGTTCTAGACGTAAGCCCACCCAGAATGAATAGATTCCGAGTGTAATAATGATGAAGAAGAGCCATTTTAACCATTGACCCCATAATTCAGTGGCAGTACCGTCAAAACGAAGTTGGTTTCCATCGATGATGGTGTTATCTGCCATATAACGGTATTGATAACAAATAGCCCAAGGTGCTAATAGCCCGAAAGAGATAAATGTCACAAAACCAGCAAATAGATTTACCAGAATGAGCTCTAGTAAAGTCCCAGTGAATTTACTTTCCAAATGAGATTCCTCCTTTTTAATAGTGTGTCTAGTATACCATAGTTTATAAATTTCATAAAGTCGCAATAAATTCTTAGGAATTCTAGCGAAAAAAGGGTACAATAGATAAGTACATAAAGTTGCGAATGCGACTAAAGGAGGAAAGCCTATGTTCAAAGAAGTGAACGAGCAAATCTTAAAATTAATCGAGAAGAATAGTCGTTTAACACCAGAAGAAATTGCCTCTCTATTAGAAATCGATGTAGAAGAAGTAGCACGTCGTATTAAAGAGATGGAAGAACAACAAATTATTTGTGGATACCATACTTTAGTCAACTGGGAAAAAACGGATAACGTGAATGTTTCAGCGATTATTGAGTTGAAAGTAAATCCTCAAAAAGGAAAAGGGTTCGACCGTATTGCGGAAAAAATCTATCATTTCCCAGAAGTGGAAGCAGTGTACTTAATGTCAGGCGGATATGATTTCATGGTGCAATTGAAGAAAGCACCAATGCGTGAAATCGCAAACTTCGTATCTTCACGTCTTTCAGTGATTGAAGAAGTACAATCTACTAAAACACATGTTGTATTAAAACAATACAAAGATCACGGCACAATGTTTGTCGGTAAAGCAGATGATAAACGTCAGGTGGTTACTCCATGAATTTAGAAAAAATGTTAAATAATAGAATTAAGGACTTGAAACCTTCAGGGATTCGTCGTTTCTTTGATATGGCGAGTGAATATAAAGATATTGTTTCCCTAGGGGTTGGAGAGCCTGATTTTGATACGCCTTGGCATATTCGTCAAGAAGCGATTAAAGCGTTGCAAGAAGGCCGTACTTTCTACACTGCTAATCCAGGGTTGAAAGAACTTCGTGAAGAAGTATGTATCTTTACAGAAGGCCGTCATGGGGTGAAATATGACCCAATGCATGAATGTGTCATCACAGTTGGCGGAAGTGAAGCCGTTGATATTTCAATGCGTGTTCTCTTGAATCCAGGGGATGAAGTGATTATTTGTGACCCAGGGTATGTTTCATACGTTCCAGCCGTAACAATGGCGGATGGAGTTCCAGTGATTCTTCCATTAAAAGAAGAAAACCAATTCCGTTTAACGCCTGAAGACCTTGAAGCGGTGATTACACCGAAGACAAAAGCCATTCTAATGAACTTCCCAAATAACCCAACTGGGGCGATTATGGAACGTGAAGACTTAGAAGCGGTTTGTGAAGTATTAAAACGCCACGATATTATCGTTGTTTCAGACGAATTATACGGAGAGTTAACATACACAGGAAAACCACACGTATCCGTTATCGAAATCGATGGCATGCGTGACCGTACGATTTTAATCGGAGGCTTCTCAAAAGCATTCGCGATGACAGGATGGAGACTTGGGTATGCCTTAGCTCCGGCAGTAATCATGGAACAAATGTATAAAATTCACCAATTTGCGATTATGTCAGCCCCTACACTTAGCCAATATGCAGGGATTGATGCGCTTCGTAACTCGGATGAGGATATTGCAGAAATGCGCGATAGCTACAACCAACGTCGCCGTTACTTGGTGAAACGTTTCAAAGACCTTGGCATTCCTTGCTTTGAACCATTTGGAGCTTTCTATATCTTCCCGAACATCTCGCAATTCGGATTAACTTCTGAAGAATTTGCAATGCGCCTAGTGGAAGAAGAACGATTAGCCGTTGTTCCAGGAACAGCCTTCGGAGACTCTGGTGAAGGATTCCTACGTATTTCTTATGCTTACTCAATCGAGGACTTGAAGACAGCCTTAGATCGTATCGAACACTTCATTACGAAGTTAAGAAATGAGAAATAATTGAATAAAACCAACAACGCTTCTTTTGGAATTGAAGGATTTCAAAAGAGGCGTTTTTTCTTTATTAAAAATCGATTAAAATAAATTTACTAGTGCCTGGCGTTATGCTACACTATGCTTACTAAAAGAGAGGAGATAGTGCTTGAAAGAACGTTTTACCAAGTTTATTGATACGATTATTGAGCTGGATAAAGGCGACCATTCATTAACGGATCAGCAATGGATGAAGAAACAAAAATGGATTTTCGCTCTGAAGCTGTTTTGGGTGATTGTGCTCGTTGCAACGATTCTTCTAGCCATTACTGTCTCCATTAGTTATTTTGTCTATTTCTTCTATTTTGTAGGCGCACTCTATATCCTCACGAAGATTTTAGAGTTCTTTATAAAGGAAAGATTGGCACAATTAGCTAAGGAGGAATAGCAATAGAATGCGTTTAGTTTATTTTATTATTGCGTGGATTTCGCTCGCGTTGGGACTGATTGGGATTGTATTGCCGGTACTTCCGACGACGCCGTTTCTCTTACTAACGGTCGTATGTTTTTCAAAGAGTTCTACTCGGTTTGAAGAGTGGTTTCAAAACACAAAATTATACAAACTGTATGTCGCCGATTACCGTGAAACGAAGTCGATTGCGAAAAGTCGTAAGAAGAAAATTATTATTTATATCTATATTTTAATGGTCATTTCCATTTACTTTGCCCCGATTTTAGCGGTGAAAATTGGACTTGGCGCGCTGACAATTTTTATTACTTACTATCTATTTTGGGTAATTCCAGATAAAAAATAAGGAGTGTTTCGGATGGTTGAGAAGTTTAAGGAGAAGTTTAAGGCGTTAATAGAAGATTATAAAGTGACAAGAAATGAAAACGAAGACTTTGTCTGGTGGTATGTACAACGGGTTGCACCATTTAATTTCCGCTATGTGATTGCAGTAGTGCTAATTTTATGCATTGCGGCTATTTATTTCAATATTCAGTACGCGCTCACAACGGTGCTCGTTTTATGGCTCATTGCGGTTGCAATTACCATCGCAGCAAAAGTTTATCGAAAACGAAAACAATAATAGGAGAACCAAAAGAATCTAGGTTACGCTAGATTCTTTTTTTGTGCCTATCCTTAGGAAGAAATTTCAGGGACAATTTCTGAAGAAGCCTTTGAGAATTAGTACGAATAGGACTATAATTTAAGTGTAGATAAAAAGTTTATGGAGGTAAGTTTTATGAGATTTGACCAAGAACACGATTCATGTACAACGATTCTTGTTGGTAAGAAAGCTAGCTATGATGGATCCACACTTGTAGCGCGCACAGAAGATTCATGCAATGGAGAGTTTACGCCGAAGAAATTGATTGTCGTACGTCCAGAGGATCAACCACGTCATTATAAAGCAGTGATTTCAGGCTTTGAAACAGAGTTGCCCGATAATCCTGTTCGTTATACGGCCATGCCGAATGCCATCAATAATGAAGGGATTTGGGGAGCTGCAGGGATTAATGCTTATAATGTAGCAGTGAGTGCGACTGAAACAATTTCGACAAATCCACGAGTGTTAGGAGCCGACCCACTAGTTGAAACAGGGATTGGAGAAGAAGATATCTTCACCTTGGTGTTGCCTTATATTAAAACAGCACGCGAAGGGGTCGAACGACTTGGACACTTCCTTGAAACTGCCGGAACTTATGAGTCAAATGGAATTGCGATTTCCGATGTCAATGAAATCTGGTGGTTAGAGTCGATTGGCGGACATCACTGGATGGCTCGACGTGTCCCAGATGATGCGTATGTCGTGAACCCAAACCAACTCGGAAGTGACTTCTTTGATTTTGACGATAAAGAAAACTTCATGTGCGATCCTGATTTGAAAGACTTTATGATTCGTCATCACTTGAACTTGAATTTTGACGGAGAGTCGTTCAATCCACGGTATGCATTCGGCTCCCAACGCGACAAAGACCGCTTATATAACACCCCTCGTGCTTGGGATATTCAACGCATGTTCAACCCAGAAGTAGAACAATCTCCAACGAGCTTCGAGATTCCATGGGCACGCGTTCCGTACCGTAAGATTACTGTGGAAGATGTCAAATCCGCGATGAGTACGCATTTCCAATTTACACCGTATGACCCTTATGGAAATCTAGGCGATGGAAAGAGCAATCGTCGTTTCCGTACGGTAGGGATTAACCGTACGAGTCAAACAGCGATTCTGCAACTTCGTCCAAATCGTCCTCATGATACAACAGGGATTCAATGGGTCTCTTATGGATCAATGCCGTTTGCGACCGCTGTGCCATTCTTTACGCAAGTGGATACTATTCCTGAGTATTTTGCCAATACAGCAGCGAAAGTCTCAACGGATTCGTTCTATTGGATGAATCGTTTAATTGCAGGGCTTGCGGATGCGCATTATTTGGAACATCTTGCGGATATTGAAAGTTATCAAAAGAATACTTTGTCTCGTGGAGAAGCCATGATTGCCCAAGTCGACGCTCGTCTTGAAAAAGGAGAAACGGTAGACTTTGAGGCGGAAAACCAACACATGAGTGATTTTATTGAAGAAAAAACAGCAGCATTACTAGATAAAGTATTGCTTCGTGCAAGTAATTTGATGGTCAACCATTATTCAGTGAGTGACTAATCAACGATTCGTTTTAGGAGAGGAAAAAGATGGAAGAAAAAAATGAAAAGCAACTGAGTTGGCTGATGATATCCCTCATTGCATTTAACTTTGTGTGGGGTCTTGGGAATGTGGTGAACAATTTCGCCCAACAAGGGATTGTCGTCATTACGTCGTGGCTCATTATTTTAGTGATTTACTTTATCCCATATTCATTAATGATTGGACAACTTGGTTCGACGTTCCAAGATAGTGAAGGGGGAGTCAGTGACTGGATTAAACATACGTCTACAAAGAAACTGGCGTATTTTGCCGCATGGACGTTTTGGGTGGTTCAGATTCCTTATTTAGCGCAAAAACCACAGACGATTCTAATTGCACTTGGATGGGTATTTCAAGGACACTCCGGAATCATCGATGAACTACCAATTCCGCTACTAGTAACAGTGTGTTTAGCCTTTTTCTTAGTCGTTCTCTATATTTCAACAAAGGGAATTCGTGCGTTGAAATTCTTAGGAACGATTGCGGGAACGGCCATGTTTGTGATGTCGATTTTGTTCATCCTATTAGCAGTGGGGGTTCCACTCATTAAACCGGATTTACAACTGGCAACCGCGAATATGGATAAGCTTGAAACGTATATTCCAAAGTTTGATTTTTCATACTTTACAACGATTGCGCTTCTCGTTTTCTCGGTCGGAGGGGCAGAGTGTATGTCACCGTATGTGCGTAAACTCAAGAATCCAGCCAAAGAATTTCCAAAAGGGATGATTGCGATGGCGGTGATGGTTGGAATCTGTGCGGTCTTTGGTTCTCTAGCAATGGGGATGATTTTTGATAGCAATAATATTCCACAAGACTTGATGCGAAATGGGGCTTACCAAGCATTTGCCGTATTAGGAAATCATTGGAATATAGGAAACACTCTTGTAACGGTATATGCCTTGACGCAATTTATTGGGCAAACAGCAACATTAGCCTTATCGATTGATGCACCGCTTCAAATCTTCCTTGGTAGTGCAGATGAAGAATATGTGCCTCGTTGGCTTCGTTCTCGTACAAAGAATGGGACTTTACGAAATGGATATATTCTTACAGGGATATTGACAGGGGCATTGATTGTCATGCCGGCTCTAGGGCTTAAGGAAATCGATACAGTCGTCGTTTGGATGACAAACTTGAATGCCATCGTATCACCAATGTGCTTCTTATGGGTATTCGTTGCCTTTATGTTCTTGTATCGCCATTGGGATCGATTTAAAAATGCGGAATATAAATACATTAACAATAAGACACTAGGGTTCTTAATGGGACTATGGGGATTTGCCTTCACGGCGTTTGCATGTATTCTCGGGATGGTACCACAAGTGGATTATGCACAAGACCCATCTGAATGGTGGTTCGTCTTAATTTCAAATATCATTATGCCATTTGCACTTCTTGGACTCGGCCTTGTCCTTCCATGGATTGCACGAAGAGAACAAAAACAACAAGCGTAAATCAGTAACTGGATTACAGAAGCCTTCTTCCATGCGAAGAGGGCTTTTTTCATAAAAGGGAATCAAACTGACAAAAGGACCAAAAAAATGGTATAGTTAATAAGATAAGTTTACTAGAAACGAGAGGTATTCCCCATGAAATTATTAACCATTGCAGTCCCTTGCTACAACTCTCAAGAATATATGCATTATTGCCTCCAAACGCTCCTTGCTGGTGGTGAAGAGGTTGAGATTTTAATTATTAATGATGGTTCTAAAGACAACACTGCTCGTATCGCTGACCAATATGCAGCAGCGTATCCAACGGTTGTTCGTGCCATCCATCAAGAAAATAAAGGTCATGGTGGAGCCGTGAATACGGGGATGGCGAATGCAACAGGGAAGTACTTCAAGGTCGTCGATAGTGATGACTGGATAGATGTACGTGCATACTTAAAAATCCTAGAGCAATTACAACGCTTCGAAGAAACAGGCGAAGAAGTAGATGTGTTCATTACGAACTTCGTCTATGAAAAAGAAGGCGCAAAAGCAAAGAAAATCATGCGTTACACTTCAGCATTCCCTGAAAATCAAGTGTTTACTTGGGAGGATGCTAAGCCGCTTCGTCGCGGGAAATATATGATGATGCACTCGCTCATTTACAATATGAAGTTGCTTCGCAGGTCAGGCCTTCAGTTGCCAGAGCATACGTTCTACGTGGATAATTTATTTGTTTTCGTACCGCTTCAATATAGCAAGACATTATTTTATATGAACGTCGATTTCTACCGCTACTTTATCGGTCGTGAAGATCAGTCGGTCAATGAAAAAGTGATGATTAGCCGCATTGATCAACAAATCCGCGTGAATGAATTATTGATGGCGAATTACCATAGCGACTGGCAGTTTCCAACCGCTTTGAAGAACTACTTATTAAACCACTTAGAGATTACAACGGTGATTTCTTGTGCGTTACTCAATAAGGGTGGCCAAGTAGAGCATCAAGAGAAGAAAAAAGCCTTACTTGCTGATTTAAAAGAAGCGAATCCAGAAGTATTCCATCTGATTAGCCAAAATGCATTATGCAGAATTACGATGGCGAAGAACAAGCCGGTACAAGTACTGTCAAACGGAATTTATACCGTCACACAACGATTCTTTGGATTTAACTAAATAGAGTTTCGAACTGCCAGGCTCTTGTCTGGTAGTTTTTTTATGGGAGAAATTATCATATATGATAATTTCGCAAAGTGTGCCTCGTCGATTTGGTTTGCCTTAAGGGTCCATGGTATAATAAACAAGATAAAATAAGAAATGGAGAAACCACATGAAACCATTTGATTACATCGTTGTGGGTGCTGGACTTTTCGGTGCGACTTTTGCGCATGAGGCAGCGACACGCGGTTATAAAGTAAAAGTAATTGAGAAGAGAAACCATATTGCAGGAAATATTTATACAAGAGAAGTGGAAGGCATTCAAGTGCACGAATACGGTGCGCATATTTTCCATACGAGCGACAAAAAGATTTGGGATTACGTGCATCAGTTTGCGACCTTTAATCGCTATACGAATACGCCCGTTGCCAACTTCAACGGTGAGATCTACAACTTGCCATTTAACATGAATACCTTTAATAAATTATGGGGTGTAGTGACGCCACAAGAAGCTGAAGCTAAGATTGCCGAACAGCGCGCAGTCCTTGGGGACAAAGAGCCTGAAAACTTAGAAGAGCAGGCGATTTCTCTTGTTGGGGAAGATATTTATTACAAGCTCATCAAGGGCTATACGGAGAAACAATGGGGACGTTCGGCGACAGAATTACCTGCGTTTATCATCCGCCGCTTGCCGGTTCGTTACACTTACGACAACAACTACTTTAACGATACGTATCAAGGGATTCCGATTGGCGGCTATACGAAGATGATTGAAGCCATGCTGGACCATGAGAATATCGAAGTCGAGTTGAATGTCGATTTCTTCGCGAAAAAAGACGAGTACTTAAGTAGTGGTGCCAAAATCGTCTTCACGGGAATGATTGATGAGTTCTTCGATTATGAGCTTGGAACGCTGGAATACCGTTCGCTTCGTTTTGAAACAGAAGTCGTGGACGAGGAGAACTACCAAGGGAATGCGGTAGTAAACTATACAGACCGCGAAACGCCATACACTCGTATTATCGAGCATAAGCATTTCGAGTTTGGCACTCAGCCAAAAACGGTGATTACGCGTGAGTATCCAGCCGATTGGAAAGTGGGCGACGAGCCTTATTATCCAGTGAATAATAAAGTCAACAACGACTTATACGCGCAGTATAAGAAATTAGCGCAGACGGTTCCGCAAGTGATCTTCGGGGGACGCCTTGGACAGTATCGTTATTACGATATGCATCAAGTCATCGCCGCTGCATTAGAAACGGTAAAACATGAATTTGAATAAATGCAAAAACACCCTATTTGGCCAGATTCAAATAGGGTGTTATTTATGATGGATTCCTTCGAATCCTAGCGGATTTTATCATAACTACAATAATGGGGTACCGGTTCGAG